>Ga0209815_1000163_pt1 | contig 52190 bp, 60 predicted proteins | sample CoawatmetaG00DNA_FD_187507 | JGI IMG/M metagenome (GOLD analysis project Ga0209815, IMG submission 187507) | Marine microbial communities from the West Antarctic Peninsula - Coastal water metaG002-DNA (SPAdes) (version 2) | ecosystem: Environmental > Aquatic > Marine > Coastal ...
GCCACGACCCCGCGATCGGCAATGTCCGCCATCTCGTCGGCAATGTCGGCGACGATCCGGGCGACGTTGGCAGCAGCAGGGGCGGCAGCGGATTCCATGCCCCGCACCCTCGCACAAAGCGGTTTACCCCGCCAGCACTGCCTTCACCGCCGCAATAGCTTCAGCCGCCTTGCTGCCATCCGGCCCGCCACCTTGCGCCATGTCGGGCCGGCCACCGCCGCCCTTGCCGCCCAGCGCCGCAACACCCGCACGGACAAGATCGACCGCATTGACCTTCCCGGCCAGATCCTCGGTCACCGCGGCAGCTATGCTGGCCTTGCCATCGTTCACGGCAACGATTGCGGCGACGCCGGAGCCAAGCCGCTGCTTTGCGGCATCGAGCAGCCCGCGCAGCTCCTTGGGGTCCAGCCCTTCAAGCACCTGACCCGAAAACTTCACGCCGCCAACGTCTTCGTCCGCGTTCCCGGCCTTTGCCGAACCGCCGCCCAGCGCCAGGGCCTTCTTTGCCTCGGCCAGTTCGCGCTCCAGCTTCTTGCGCTCGTCCATCAGCGCCGCAACGCGCGCCTCGACATCGTCGGGCGTGGTGCGCAACAGGCTTGCCGCGCCCTTCAGTGCCTCTTCACGCGCGATCAGCCACTGCCGCGCACCTTCGCCGGTCAACGCCTCGATCCGACGGACGCCTGAACTGACCGCGCTTTCCGAAACGATGCGGAACAGGCCGATGTCGCCCAGCGCACGCACATGGGTGCCACCGCACAGTTCGACCGAATAATGCGTATCGGTTGCGCGGCCCATGCTCAGGACGCGCACTTCGTCACCGTACTTTTCCCCGAACAGCGCCATTGCACCCGCCTCGATCGCATCATCGGGGCTCATCAGGCGAGTCGTCACCGGCTCGTTCGCGCGGATCTCGGCGTTCACTTCGGCCTCGATCGCCGCGATGTCGTCCGCCGAAAGCGCCGTCGGCTGTGAAAAGTCGAAACGCAGGCGATCCGCCGCCACCAGCGATCCCTTCTGCGTGACATGCCCGCCAAGGCGGTTGCGCAGTGCTGCATGCAGCAGGTGCGTGGCCGAATGGTTTGCGCGGATCGCATCGCGGCGTTCAACATCGATGGTCAGCCTGACCACATCGCCAACCTTGATCGTTCCGCTATCGACAGTGGCGTTGTGGGCGTGCAGCCGCCCCAGCGGCTTGGCCGTGTCGGTTACCGTAAGCGCAAGACCGTCGGCGCCGGTAATGGTCCCGGCATCGCCCGTCTGCCCGCCGGATTCGCCGTAGAACGGGGTCTGGTTGACGATCACCGTCACCGTATCGCCTTGCCCGGCACGGTCCACTTCAACACCATCGCGCAGCAGCGCCACAACCTGCGCCTCGCCCGTCGTGGCAGCATAGCCTGTGAACTCGGTCGCGCCGACGCGCTCGGCAATATCGAACCACACTTCGCCATCAGCGGCCTGCCCGCTGCCTTTCCACGCAGCGCGGGCAGCGGCCTTCTGCTGCGCCATGGCAGCGTCGAACCCTTCGCGGTCCACCGTGATACCGCGCGCGCGCAGGGCATCTTCGGTCAGATCATAGGGAAAACCATAGGTGTCGTAGAGTTTGAACGCGGTTTCACCCGGCAGCTTGTCGCCTTGGCCCATTGCGCCGGTCGTCTCGTCCAGCAGCTTCAGGCCATTGGACAAGGTGCGGCGGAACTGCACTTCCTCGCGCAGCAGCGTTTCCTCGATCAGCGGCTGGGCGCGGCCCAGTTCGGGATAGGCTGCGCCCATTTCCGCGATCAGCGCCGGCACCAGGCGGTGCATCAACGGATCTTTCGCCCCAAGCAAGTGGGCGTGGCGCATGGCGCGGCGCATGATCCGGCGCAGCACGTACCCACGCCCTTCGTTGCCGGGCAGGACGCCATCGGCCAGCAGGAAGCTGGTGGAGCGCAGGTGATCGGCGATCACGCGGTGGCTGGCGGTATGCTCGCCCTGCGCCCTGACTGCGGTCAGGCTTTCCGACGCGGCAATCAGCGCCTTGAACGTATCGGTATCGTAGTTGTCATGCACGCCCTGCATCACGGCGGCGATGCGCTCCAGCCCCATGCCGGTGTCGATGCTGGGCTTGGGCAGGTTGCCGGTGATTTCCCCGGCGGCCTGCTCGAACTGCATGAACACGAGGTTCCAGATTTCGATGAAGCGATCGCCGTCTTCGTCCGCCGATCCGGGAGGGCCGCCCCAGATGTGGTCCCCATGGTCGAAGAAGATTTCCGAACACGGGCCACACGGGCCATCATCGCCCATTGCCCAGAAATTGTCCTTGGTGGCGATGCGGATGATGCGATCCTCGCCAAGCCCGGCAATCTTGCCCCACAGTGCCGCCGCTTCATCGTCGGTATGATAAACGGTGACGAGCAGCTTGTCCTTGGGCAGGCCCCATTCGCGGGTCAGCAGGGTCCAGGCGTGGATGATCGCCTGTTCCTTGAAGTAATCCCCGAATGAGAAGTTGCCCAGCATCTCGAAGAACGTGTGGTGCCGCGCGGTATAACCGACATTGTCGAGATCGTTGTGCTTGCCGCCAGCCCGCACGCACTTCTGCGACGAGGTCGCGCGCGGCGGATCGCGCGTTTCCAGCCCGGTGAACACGTTCTTGAACGGGACCATCCCCGCATTCGTGAACATCAGGGTGGGATCGTTGTAAGGGACAAGCGGCGCGGACTGCACCACATCATGCCCGGCAGCGCCGAAATAATCGAGGAAGGACCGGCGGATTTCGTTCGTCGAAGTCATGTCACGCCGATTAGGCCAGCGTTTGGCGCGCTACAAGCACGTTTCATCCATTACGGTAATCGGAAACCGCGCTTACCAGCCATGCCGCCGCCGGGAAAGCCACCCGCCCGCCACTATGATGCGCTTCGACCAGATCGCGCAAGCGGCGTTCGAACGCGGTGCGCTCCGCATCGGGCAGGGTGCGCAGTGCGAAAGCGGCCGGACCGATTCGGTGAAACAGGGCCATCGCCTCCCCCACCGGGTCTTCTCCGGTCCCCGCAATGTAGGCGAAATCGACGGGAGTGAAATCGTGATCGTGCCACCCGGCCATGCAGCGTCGGACATGATCCGGATCTGCAAACGCGAACGGACCGGGAGTAAACGCAGCTTGCAAGGGCGGTTCGGCGGGTGGAAGCAGCGATGCAATGCTGCTGGCCCACCCGTTGAGGCTGGCGGCACGAAAGCAGGAAAACACAATCCGCGCGCCGGGCGCGGCACCCGCCGCGAGGTGGGCAAAGGCCGCAGGCGGATCGGAAAAGAACATCACGCCATGGCGCGAAACATAGAGATCGGGCGCTCCATCCGGGCTGGTCCACTCCGATGCATCGGCCAGCGAGAACGCGAGGTTGGCCACACCCCTGCCCCGTTCCTGCGCCGTGGCGACGAGATCCGGCGAGATATCCACGCCGTGAACCTGCGCCTGCGGCCGTGCATGCGCCACTGCCAGCGCCAGTTCGCCTGCGCCGCATCCGATATCGACAATCCGTTCGCCGGGAACCTGTGCGATCGCGGCAAGCAAGCTGGGCGTCAGTTCGGCAAAGCTGGTGTCGGTGCGCTGCCATTCCGCCGCCCAGTTGCGGCCAACGCCGCCTTGCCAGTCATACGCATTGGTCATTGTGGGTTTTCCCGAATCTGCGCAGACTATGCCGCGCCCTTGCCCAGCCAACAAGAAGCCCGCGCGATCCTGCCGGGGAACGCGCGGGCCTTTTGCGTGACAGCGGGCCGACGACAGACGCCCTTGCCCACAGCCGTGAAGGATCAGGTGTCGTCGTCCGCGTCCGGGCCCGCCATCAGTCCTTCGGCAACCTGCTCGGTCCGGCCGCGAATTGCGGCTTCGAGACGGCTGCAAAGTTCGGTATTTTCACGCAGGAAGTTCTTGGCGTTTTCACGCCCCTGCCCGATGCGAATGGAATCGTAGCTGAACCAGGCGCCCGACTTTTCGACAAGCCCGGCTTTTACACCAAGGTCGAGGATTTCCCCGATCTTGGAAATGCCTTCCCCGTACATGATGTCGAACTCGACCTGCTTGAACGGCGGGGCAACCTTGTTCTTCACCACCTTTACACGCGTGGCGTTGCCGACGATTTCGTCACGGTCCTTGATCTGCCCGGTGCGGCGGATGTCGAGGCGGACCGAAGCGTAGAACTTGAGCGCGTTGCCGCCCGTGGTCGTTTCAGGGTTGCCGTACATCACCCCGATCTTCATGCGGAGCTGGTTGATGAAGATCACCATGCAGCGCGACCGGCTGATCGATCCGGTCAGCTTGCGCAGCGACTGGCTCATCAGGCGGGCCTGAAGCCCGACGTGGCTATCGCCCATTTCGCCTTCGATTTCCGCCCGTGGCACCAGCGCGGCGACCGAATCCACCACCAGCACGTCAATCGCGTTAGAGCGTACCAGCGTGTCAACGATTTCCAGCGCCTGTTCGCCAGTGTCGGGTTGCGAAACGATCAGTTCGTCGATGTTGACGCCGAGCTTGCGGGCATAGACCGGATCAAGCGCATGTTCGGCGTCGATGAACGCAGCCGTACCGCCACCTTTTTGTGCTTCGGCAATGACGTGCAGCGCCAGCGTGGTCTTGCCCGAACTTTCGGGGCCATAGACTTCGATCACGCGGCCGCGCGGCAGACCGCCAACGCCAAGCGCGATATCCAGCCCCAGCGAACCAGTGGAGATCGCCTCCACCTGCATCGCTTCCTTCGAACCCAGCTTCATCGCCGAGCCTTTGCCAAACGCACGGTCAATCTGCGCGAGAGCGGCGTCGAGCGCCTTCTGACGATCCATGTCCTTGATCTTACCTTCCTCGATGAGCTTGAGCTGAGCCGCCATGGCATCTTTTCCCTTGCTAGAGTTGGCTCGCATGAACCGTCAACAAGGCTTGTGTACTTGCTATGTTCTACTGGAACAAGGGGGGAACGACAATTTTTGTCCAGAATGGCGGCAAGAACCACCAAACCCTTATGCGCCAAGGGCTTTCACGCCAAGGGGCTGCACCGTGAACGACCCAATTCTGCTGGGCACAACCCTGTGCCGCGCGAAAAGATGCGTCAGAAATGGAACGACCGGCCCGATCTTCGCAGCGATTCGCCACGGGACCGGGCCGGTCGTTCTGGAACATAGGCGCCAGCAGGCAAAACCCGCTGGTCCATCAGGCTATTCCTGTCAGACCACGCCGTAAGCCAGCATGGCATCGGCAACCTTCTTGAAGCCGGCGATATTCGCCCCCTTCACATAGTCGATGTAACCACCGCCCTGGTCGCCATAGGCCAGGCACGACTTGTGGATGCCCGCCATGATGTCCTTGAGCATCTGCTGCAGTTCTTCTTCCTTCCACGAGCGACGTTCCGAGTTCTGGCTCATTTCCAGACCGGAAACCGCCACGCCGCCAGCGTTCGATGCCTTGCCCGGCGCGTAGAGGATCTTCGCCGCCTTGAACACGTGCACGCCATCGAGGTCGGTCGGCATGTTGGCGCCTTCCGAAACCGCCTTGCACCCGTTCGCAATCAGCATGCGTGCATCGTCGCCAAGCAGTTCGTTCTGCGTCGCGCACGGCAGCGCAACGTCGCACGGCACGCCCCAGGGCGTTTTGCCAGCGTGGAAGGTCGCCTTGGGATAGGCTTCGACATATTCCTCGATCCGGCCGCGGCGGTGCGTCTTGTGCGCCTTCACCCAGTCGATCTTTTCCTGGTCGATACCGTCCGGGTCGTGGATGTACCCCCCCGAATCCGAGAACGTCAGCACCTTGCCGCCAAGCTGCACGATCTTTTCGGCGGCATGCGTCGCCACGTTGCCCGACCCGGAAATGACCGCCGTCTTGCCGGTCAGGTCTTCGCCCTTGGTCGCCAGCATGTTGGCAAGGAAATAGACCGCGCCATAGCCGGTCGCCTCGGTGCGGATCAGCGAGCCACCCCATTCCAGCCCCTTGCCGGTCAGCACCCCGGTAAAGTTGTTGGTGATGCGCTTGTACTGGCCGAACATGAAGCCGATTTCGCGGCCACCCACGCCGATGTCACCGGCCGGAACGTCGATGTCCGCGCCGATATGGCGATAGAGTTCGGTCATGAACGACTGGCAGAAGCGCATGATTTCGCGCACGCTCTTGCCCTTGGGGTTGAAGTTCGAACCGCCCTTGCCACCGCCCATCGGCAGCCCGGTCAGCGCGTTCTTGAAGGTCTGTTCAAAGGCCAGGAACTTGAGCACGGATTCGGTGACCGACGGATGGAAGCGGATCCCGCCCTTGTAAGGCCCGATCGCGTTGTTGTTCTGGACGCGCCAGCCACGCTGCACCCGGATATTGCCGTTATCGTCTTCCCAGCAGACGCGGAAGGAAACCACCCGGTCAGGTTCGGCAATCCGGCGCAGGATCTGCTGCGCATGATACTCTTCCTTATCCTGCATGAAGTCGAAGATATCTTCGGCAACCTCTTGAACAGCCTGGACAAACTCCGGCTGATAGGGATTGCGCTTCTTCACGCCCTCCATGAAGGTCGGCAAATCGACATGATCGGTAACGGCCACGATAGTCTCCCCCTGCTCAAAGCCGAACACCGGCTTTGCATTCTGGCAGTTGCGGCCCGATCTGCAACGACCCCGGTCCGTGCCGAGTCGCGCTGTTATCGGGTGCGAGACTAACGGTTTTTGCGCGCGGCAAAAGGCGAGAATCAGGCCATTTTCACTTTCACCGTCCCGAAGGGAGAGGCTTGTCCTGCTTGCGGAAAAGCTGATCCAGCGCCGCCTTGACGGACTGGCCTGCCTCGGCCTCGTTGCGCGACGGGTCGGCGGTGAAGCCTGGCTCTGTGGGCGTCACCACTGGTGTATCGCCAGCACCAGAAGATTCGCTCCCCATGGCGCCGGAAGAAATGGATGGACCTGCCACAGCCAGTGGCCCTAACACCTTCATCAGCCGGGTAATCTGTTCGGCCAGAACCTTGTCAACCGCGCCTGCTATCGTATCGACCTTGTAGCGCATGTAGCCGCCAACAACGTATTCCCACAGAATGCGCGTCCCCTTGCCACCCGCCCCATCGGCGGGGCTGAACGTAACGGTCATCGTGCCATTGACCGCTTCGCTCTGTAGCGGCCCCAGCCCGCCGACCATACGCAGCGCGCGATAGGGTTCGGCATAGACAACGCGCATGTGCATCACCGAACCGGGCTTCTGCCCCGGCGCGCCGTCCTTGGGCACTGGCAGCTTTTCGCACAGACACCCGTTGGCCGCAGGGTCCAGCGTCATGTTCAGGCTGTCGCCGGAAAAGGTGTGGGCGCCATTCCACCACTGTGCAGGCGTCGCAAAGGTGCGCCACGCTTCAGCGGGCGACGCCGCGACTTCCGCCGTTACCCGCACGACGAAGCCGCTGTCACTCTTCTGCGTGACATCGGCCAGCGCCGGGCTTGCCGCGCCAGCAAGGGCAGTAGCGGCGATGACGGGAAATGCACGGATCATGGCAGGCCTCCTCCTCGCCCTCGGACGGGCGAGGCAGGCTCCCGGCTTAGCCTGCGCCGAGGATTGCCTCAATAGCGGCAGTGACTTCGTCCATATCGGCCATGCCGTCCACGCGGTTCACGATGCCTTGCGCATCGTAGATCGGCAGGATCGGGGCCGTCTTGGCGCGGTATTCGGCCATGCGTGTGCGCACGGTTTCTTCGTTGTCGTCGGGCCGACGCTTGAACTCGTGGCTGCCGCACTTGTCGCACGTACCCTCCACCGCAGGCTTCTCGAACGTATCGTGATAGCCCTTGCCGCACGCTGCGCAGGTGTAACGCCCGGTGATCCGCTCGACCAGCGCATCCTCGTTGACGTCCAGTTCGATCACATGGTCCAGCTTGCGGCCACGGCTTGCCAGAATGTCTTCGAGCGATTTCGCCTGCGGCGCGGTGCGGGGGTAGCCATCGAAGATCGCGCCCTGACCAGCAGGCATTGCATCCAGTTCGTCACCGATCAGCGCCGATACGATTTCGTCGGAGACAAGCTGCCCAGCCTCCATCACGGCCTTTGCCTTCAGCCCGACCGGCGTCTGCGCCTTGACTGCGGCGCGCAGCATGTCGCCGGTGGAAAGCTGCTTCATGCCGTGGCGTTCGACCAGACGCTGTGCCTGTGTGCCCTTGCCTGCGCCCGGAGGCCCCAACAGGATGATGTTCACGAAATCGCTCCCCTCTTGCTGCACCGTTTAGCGCAGCCGCCCCTTCAGTTTTGCCTTCTTGATGAGATCGCCATACTGGTGCGCCAGCAGGTGCGACTGGATCTGCGTGATCGTATCGACAGTGACGTTCACCACGATCAACAGGCTGGTACCGCCAAAGAACACGGCGCCCATGCCGGTTTCGGCCATGATCCATTCGGGCACGACGCAGACAATGGTGATATAGGCAGCGCCGATCACCGTGATGCGCGTCAGCACATAGTCGAGATAATTGGCGGTATTCCTGCCCGGACGGATGCCGGGAATGAACCCGCCGTTCTTCTTCAGGTTCTCGGCCGTTTCCTCAGGATTGAAGACCACGGCGGTGTAGAAGAATGAGAAGAAGATGATGCCGGCGGCATAAAGCGCCATGTACAATGGCTTGCCGTGGCCGAGATACTGGTTGAGCGTCACGACCGCCTGACCAAGCGCGGTATCGGGCGAAATCGAATTGCCCGCGAACTGCGTGATCGTCAGCGGCAGCAGCAGCAGCGAGCTGGCGAAGATCGGCGGAATAACGCCCGCGGTGTTGATCTTGAGCGGCAGGTGGCTGCGGTCTGCCGCCATCATGCCGCGCTGCGTCGCCCGCTTGGGATACTGGATCAGCAGCCGTCGGCTCGCGCGCTCGAAAAAGCAGATGGCGATGACCAGGCCTACCAGCATGATCACGATGCCAACGATCAGGAACGGCGAGATGGAGCCGGTGCGGCCGCCTTCGAACAGGTTGCCGATGAAGCGCGGCATCTGCGCCACGATCCCGGCCATGATGATCAGCGAAACGCCGTTGCCGATCCCGCGCGAGGTGATCTGCTCGCCCAGCCACAGCAGGAACATCGTCCCGCCGATCAGCGAAATGACCGCGCCGACGCGGAACAGCATGCCTGGGTTGACGACCGCCTGCAGCCCGCTCGACGCGCCGTAGGCTTCAAGCCCGGAAGCCAGCACCCAGCCCTGAATGGCGGTCAGCAGCACCGCGCCATAGCGGGTGTACTGGTTGAGCTTCTTGCGCCCGCTTTCGCCTTCCTTCTTCATGGCCGCCAGAGCGGGATGAAGCGAGGCGGCAAGCTGCACCACGATCGACGCCGTGATGTAGGGCATCACGCCAAGCGCGATGAGGCTCATGCGCTCAAGCGACCCGCCGGAAAAGGCGTTGAAGATGTCCAGCACGCCACCACGGGTCTGCGCATAGAGCGTTTCCATGATGAGCGGGTTGACGCCGGGCAGAGGCACGAAGCTCAGGAACCGGAACACGATGAGCGCGCCCACCGTAAACCAGATGCGCCTCTTCAGCTCGGTCGCCTTGGAGAAGTTTGCCAGGCTCAGGTTGCTGGCGATGTTGTCGGCGCGTGATGCCATTGTCGGGGTTCAAGCCTTGCTGCGGAACCGGCCACAGGGCCGGGGTCCATCCTGTCGAGCTAGCCCATATAGTGCAGGTTCGGCAAAGTCGAACCCGTGCAGTGCCAAAATCCCCGCCCGTGTTAGCGGGCGGGGACCGGAATGCCTCACTTGGCCTGCTTGTTGGCCTCGCGGCGGGCGGTCTTCTTTTCGTGCTCGCTCGGCTGAGCGGCAGGCAGTTCTACCGAACCGCCAGCCTTCTGCACGGCTTCGAGCGCACCCTTGCTGACGCCGTCGACCTTGAAGGTCACCTTCGCGGTCAGCTCGCCCTTGCCCAGCAGGCGCACGCCATCCTTGCCGCCACGGGCAAGACCGGCCGCCTTGAGCGCGGCGTGATCGACGGGCGCGGACAAGTCCAGCTTGCCAGCGTCGATCATCTTCTGGATCATGCCCAGGTTCACTTCCGCGAAGTCCTTGGCGAAGATATTGTTGAAGCCACGCTTCGGGATGCGCATGTGCAGCGGCATCTGGCCGCCTTCGAAGCCGTTGACGCTGACGCCCGAACGCGCCTTGGCGCCCTTCTGGCCGCGACCGGCGGTCTTGCCCTTGCCCGAACCGATGCCACGGCCCACGCGCATGCGCCCCTTGCGCGCGCCATTGTTGTCGGAGATTTCGTTCAGTTTCATGTCGTGCACTCGCTTTCGCTTTTGTCGCGCTGAATGGAAGTGGCGCCCTTAGGCCAAAGGCCGGCGCTTGTCACCCCCAAGAACCGCTGCACCCGCCGGGATTTCCGGCCGGCCAGCAGCCCGGCATCGCAAAGGACGAAACGGCCAGCGGGCAAACGCCCCTGCGAACCGAATCGCCCGAAATGGAAAACCCCGGCACAAGGCCGGGGCGTCCCGTCAATCCCGCAGGGACGCGAAGGTCAGTCGACCACCGCAACCATGTGGGGAAGCTTGGCAATGGCGCCACGCACTTCGGCTGTATCTTCCAGCTCGACGACGCGGTGCATCTTGCCCAGGCCCAGACCGACCAGAATCTTCTTCTGGCTTGCCGGGCGACGGATCGGCGAACCGATCTGCTTGATCTTGATGGTTGCCATGCGCCTTACTCCACGATCGCTTCGGCAGCGGCTTCGGCTTCGACCTGCGAAGCGCCACCACGGCCGAGCAGATCCGCAACCTTCTTGCCACGACGCTGGGCAACCGACTTCGGCGAAGTCTGGTTGACGAGCGCGTCGAAGGTGGCGCGGATCATGTTGTAGGGGTTGGACGTGCCGACCGACTTGGTCACCACGTCGGCCACGCCAAGGCTTTCGAACACGGCGCGCATCGGGCCACCGGCAATGATCCCGGTCCCGGCCGGAGCCGAACGCACGTTGACCTTGCCAGCGCCGAAACGGCCCTTGCCGTCATGGTGCAGGGTGCGGCCTTCCTTGAGCGGCACGCGAACCATGGCCTTCTTGGCCGAAGCGGTCGCCTTGGTGATGGCTTCCGGCACTTCACGAGCCTTGCCATGACCGAAGCCGACACGGCCTTTGCCATCACCGACCACGACCAGTGCTGCAAAGCCGAAACGCTTGCCGCCCTTGACGGTCTTGGACACGCGGTTGATGTGCACGAGCTTTTCGATCAGCTCTTCGCCGCCGTCCTCGTCACCGCCACGGCCACCGCGACGGTCGTCACGACGGCCACGGTTGCCACCACGATCGTTGTTGCCGCCACGGTCGTTGCCGCCACGGCCACGACCACGGCCACGACCTTCACGCTGCTGCGGCTCGGCGCCAGTCGCTTCGACCGGGGCGACGCCTTCCAGGTTGGTTTCGTCAGCCATAATCAGAACTCCAGGCCGCCAGCGCGGGCAGCGTCGGCCAGCGCCTTGACGCGGCCATGGAAGAGGAAACCGCCGCGATCGAACACGACAGTTGTAATGCCGGCCGCCTTCGCCTTTTCGGCGATTTCAGCACCGACCTTGGCAGCGGCGTCGACATTCGCGCCGATCGACTTCTCGCCCTTCACGAGCGTCGATGCGGCCACGACCGTACGGCCTTGCGCATCGTCGATGATCTGGGCGTAGATGTGACGGCCGGAGCGATGCACCGACAGGCGCGGACGGCCACCGGAGCGTGCCTTGAGCGCCGTGCGGACGCGGCGACGGCGGCGATCGAAGAGAGACAGCTTTGCCATTACTTCTTCTTCCCTTCCTTGCGGAAGATAAACTCGCCACGGTACTTGATGCCCTTGCCCTTGTAGGGTTCGGGCTTGCGCCAGCGGCGGATCTCGGCGGCGACCTGGCCGACCTTCTGCTTGTCGATACCCGAAATCTCGACCGTGGTGTTATCCGGGGTCTTGATCTCGATGCCTTCGGGCACGGGGAAATCGACATCGTGGCTGTAGCCAAGCTGCAGCTTCAGCGTCTTGCCCTGCGACATTGCGCGGTAGCCGACGCCGGAGATTTCCAGCACCTTGGTATAGCCCTGCGTGACACCGGTCACGAGGTTGTCGACCAGCGTGCGCTGCATGCCCCAGAAGGCACGCGCGGCCTTGGTGTCGTTCGCGGGCTTGACCTCGATGGTCTCGCCTTCGACGGTGTAGCTGATTTCCTCACGCAGGGTGAGCGTCAGGGTGCCCTTCGGCCCCTTCACGGTCAGCACGCCGTCCGCGATGTTCGCGGTGACGCCACTTGGGATCGCCACCGGCTTCTTGCCGATGCGGCTCATCAGAACACCTCCGCAAGCACTTCGCCACCGACGTTGGCAGCGCGCGCTTCGGCATCCGAAAGCACGCCGCGCGGCGTCGAGACGATGGTGATGCCAAGGCCGTTGCGGATCACCGGAAGTTCCTTGGAACCCGAATAGACGCGGCGGCCAGGCTTGGAGACACGGGCAACATGCTTGATCGCAGGCTGGCCCTCGAAATACTTCAGCTCGATGCGCAGCTGCGGGTGGGCGCCAGTGGCGTCCTCCGTGAAACCGCGGATGTAGCCTTCACGCTGAAGGACTTCGAGCACGTGTGCACGCAGCTTGGAAGCAGGCGAAAGGACCGAGTCCTTCTTTGCCTGCTGGCCGTTGCGGATGCGGGTGAGCATATCACCCAGGGGGTCGGTCATAGCCATCGGATGATCCTTACCAGCTCGACTTGGTCACGCCGGGGATAAGCCCCTTGTTGGCGAGATCGCGCAGCTCAATCCGGCACAAGCCGAACTTGCGGTAGTAGCCACGCGGGCGGCCGGTGGTGTTGCAACGGTTGCGCACCCGCGTGGGGTTCGCGTTGCGGGGAAGCTCGGCCATCTTGAGACGGGCGATCAGGCGCTCGGTTTCGTCGAGCGACTGGTCGGCCGCAGTGGCCTTGAGCGCGGCGTACTTCGCCGCATACTTCACAACAAGCTTCTTGCGACGCTCGTTCTTATTGATCGAACTCAGTTTCGCCATGGACTTAAGCTCTTTCCTAAAACTGGCTCAGGCGGCCTGCTGCTCTTCAGCAGCTTCGAGCGGGAACGGGAAACCGAAGAGACGAAGCAGCTCACGCGCTTCATCATCGGTCTTCGCGGTGGTGGTGACGATGATGTCCATGCCCCGCACCTTTTCGATCTGGTCGTAGCTGATCTCCGGGAAGATGATCTGCTCCTTCAGACCCATCGCGTAGTTGCCGCGACCGTCGAACGACTTCGGGTTCAGGCCCCGGAAGTCGCGGATGCGCGGCATGGCGATGGTGATCAGGCGATCGAGGAACTCGTACATGCGTTCGCGGCGCAGGGTGACCTTGCAGCCGATCGGCATGCCTTCACGCAGCTTGAACTGCGCGATCGACTTCTTCGCCTTGGTGATGACCGGCTTCTGGCCGGCGATCAGTTCCATTTCCGCCGCAGCGGTCTGGACCTTCTTCTTGTCCTGGCTCGCTTCGCCCACGCCCATGTTGAGCGTGATCTTTTCGATGCGCGGGATTTCGAGCGCGTTCTTGTAGCCGAACTTGGCCTGCATCGCCTTGGCGATGTCGGCGTCGTACTTCGACTTCATGCGCGGGATGTACTTATCAGCCATCGATCGTCTCCCCCGACTTGACGGCCACGCGGACCTTCTTGCCGTCGCGTTCCTCGAAGCGGACACGGGTGGGCTTGCCATCCTTGTCGGCAACCGAAACCTTCGAAATGTGCATCGGCGCTTCGCTGCGGTCGATGCCACCCTGCGGGTTCTGCTGGCTGGGCTTGCGGTGGCGCACGGCGATGTTCACGCCGGCCACGACGACCTTTTCATCCTTGGGCAGAACCTGGAGCACCGTGCCGGTACGCCCCTTGTCCTTGCCCGAACGGACGACGACGGTGTCACCCTTCTTGATCTTGGCACCAGCCATCACAGCACCTCCGGCGCAAGCGAGATGATCTTCATGAAGCCACGGCCACGCAGTTCGCGGACCACGGGGCCGAAGATACGGGTACCGATCGGCTCCTCGTTCTTGCCGACGAGCACGGCAGCGTTGCTGTCGAAGCGGATCACGCTGCCATCAGCGCGACGCACATCCTTGCGGGTGCGCACGATGACGGCGCGGTGAACGTCGCCCTTCTTGACGCGGGCGCGCGGCTGCGCTTCCTTGACCGACACCACGATGATGTCGCCGACGCTTGCGAACCGACGCTTCGAGCCACCCAGCACCTTGATGCACTGGACGCGCTTGGCGCCGCTGTTGTCCGCAACGTCGAGATTGGATTGCATCTGGATCATTGATCCGGTTCCTTCTCACTGGCTTGCCGGAACCAGTCCGGCAGTTCCAAATTGTCGCTTAAAGCTCAGACGTCCGCTTCGATGGCGGTGCCCTTGCCGGCCTGGACGCGGTCGATGACCTTCCACGTCTTCAGCTTCGAGATCGGCGCGGTTTCTTCAATGCGCACGGTCTCGCCGGTCTTGAAGGCATTCGCCTCGTCGTGGGCGTGATACTTCTTCGAGCGGCGGATGATCTTCCCGTAAAGCGGGTGCTTCACCTTGCGCTCGACCTTCACGACCACGGTCTTGTCGGTCTTGTCGGACACCACCGTGCCGATCAGAATACGCTTGGGCATACTAGCTTCCTTACGCCTGGGCCGACTGAGAACGCTCAGTCTGCAGCGTCTTGATGCGTGCGATGTCGCGGCGAACTTCCTTGATGCGCGCGGGGCGCTCAAGCTGGTTCGTCGCCGACTGGAAACGCAGGTTGAACTGTTCGCGCTTCAGCTCGGCGAGCTCAGCAGCGAGCTGGTCGTCGGTCTTGACGCGAAGGTCTTCGATCTTGGCCATCATTTCGACTCCCGTCACTCGCCGCCAAGGTGCGAAGTATCACCCAGACGGGCGACGACCTTCGTCTTGATCGGCAGCTTCATCGCGGCGCGGCTGAACGCTTCGGCCGCCAGCGGACCGGGCACGCCATCCAGTTCGAACAGGATGCGGCCGGGCTTGACCCGCGCTGCCCAGTATTCGATCGAACCCTTGCCCTTGCCCTGGCGGACTTCGGCAGGCTTCTTCGAAACCGGCACGTCTGGGAACACGCGGATCCACAGACGGCCCTGGCGGCGGATATGACGCGTGATCGCGCGGCGGGCCGCTTCGATCTGGCGCGCGGTGACACGTTCCGGTTCCAGGGCCTTGAGGCCGTAGGAGCCGAAGTTCAGGTCAGTGCCGCCCTTGGCCAGGCCGTGGATACGGCCCTTGAAGGTCTTGCGGAACTTGGTCTTCTTCGGTTGCAGCATGGTGCTTCTCTACCCTCAAGGCTCAACGCGCCGGACGGACGCCGGAGGTCTGGGCTTCCATCATCAGGCGATCCTGCGCCATCGGATCATGGCCAAGGATCTCGCCCTTGAAGATCCAGACCTTGATCCCGATCACGCCATAGGCGGTGTGGGCTTCGGCTTCGGCGTAATCGATGTTGGCACGCAGCGTGTGGAGCGGCACGCGCCCTTCACGATACCATTCCACGCGGGCGATTTCCGCGCCGCCAAGACGGCCGCCGCTGGTGATCTTGATGCCTTCGGCGCCAAGACGCAGCGCCGACTGCACCGCGCGCTTCATCGCCCGGCGGAATGCCACGCGGCGGATGAGCTGATCGGCAACACCCTGGGCAACCAGCTTGGAATCGATTTCCGGCTTGCGGATTTCAACGATGTTCAGCTTCACGTCGCTGCTGGTCATGGTGGCCAGCTTCGAGCGCAGCTTTTCGATGTCCGCACCCTTCTTGCCGATGATGACACCGGGACGGGCCGCATAGATCGACACCCGGCACAGCTTGGCCGGACGCTCGATCACCACCTTCGAAATCGCTGCCTGCGGCAGGTTTTCGACGATGAACTTGCGGATCGCGAGATCTTCCTTGAGCATCTGCGCGTAGTTGCGCCCTTCGGCGTACCAGCGGCTGTCCCAGGTGCGGTTGATCTGCAGGCGCAGACCGATCGGGTTGGATTTATGACCCATGATCAGGCCTCCCCTGCTTCGTCAGACTGCTCGCGCACGACAATCCGCAGCCGCGAGAACGGCTTGAGGATGCGCGTCGACTTGCCGCGGCCACGGGTGTGGAACCGCTTCATCGTCACCGACTTGCCAACCGATGCTTCGGCCACGACCAGCGCATCGACATCAAGGTTGTGGTTGTTTTCCGCATTGGCGATCGCCGAGGCGAGAACCTTGCGGGCATCAACCGCCATGCCCTTCTTGGAGAAGGACAGGATGTTCATGGCCTCTTCGGCCTTCTTGCCGCGGATCAGACCGGCGACGAGGTTGAGCTTCTGGGCAGAACCACGGATCGTGGTCCCGACAGCCAGGGCTTCCTTGTCACCGACGCGGCGCGGGGCTGCTGGCTTGCTCATCAGCGCTTGCCCTTCTTGTCAGCGGCGTGGCCGGGGAACGTGCGCGTCGGCGCGAATTCACCAAGCTTGTGGCCAACCATCTCTTCCGAGACGGAAACCGGAATGAACTTGTGCCCGTTGTAGACGTTGAACGTCAGGCCAACGAACTGCGGAATGATGGTCGAACGACGCGACCAGGTCTTGATGGGGGCCGCGCGAGACCCGGCATCCTGGGCGGTTTCCGCCTTTTTCAGGAGATGCAGGTCGACGAAGGGGCCCTTCCAGACGGAACGTGCCATGGGGTCTTACCTCTTCTTCTTCGCGTGGCGCGAACGGATGATCATCTTGTCCGTCTGCTTGTTGTGACGGGTGCGGGCGCCCTTGGTCGGCTTGCCCCACGGCGTAACCGGGTGACGGCCACCGGAGGTGCGGCCTTCACCACCACCGTGCGGGTGATCGACCGGGTTCTTGGCCACGCCGCGCGTGAGCGGACGCTTGCCGAGCCAGCGGTTGCGACCGGCCTTTGCAAGGTTCTGGTTGGCGTTGTCGGGGTTCGACACAGCACCGACCGTACCCATGCAATCGCCGCGCAGGTAACGCTGTTCGCCAGAGTTCAGGCGCACGATGACCATGCCGCGGTCACGACCGACGAGCTGGACATAGGTGCCTGCCGAACGGGCGATCTGCCCGCCCTTGCCCGGCTTCATCTCCACGTTGTGGATGATCGTGCCGACCGGCATCTGCGACAGGAGCATGGCGTTGCCAGGCTTCACGTCGGTCTTTTCGCCGGCGACAACCGTGTCACCGATGGCCAGACGCTGCGGTGCGAGGATATAGGCCTGCTCGCCGTCCTCGTACTTGACCAGCGCGATGAACGCGGTGCGGTTCGGGTCGTATTCCAGACGCTCGACCGTGGCAGGCATGTCCCACTTGCGACGCTTGAAGTCGATGTAGCGGTACTTCTGCTTGTGACCGCCCGCGATGCCGCGGCTGGTCACATGGCCCTTGTTGTTGCGGCCGCCGGTCTTGCTCTTGCCTTCGGTCAACGCCTTTACAGGCTTGCCCTTCCAGAGCGACGACTTGTCGACGAGGATCAGTCCGCGCCGGGCGGGACTGGTCGGATTGTAGCTCTTGAGTGCCATGGTGCGCCTCAGATCCCGCTGGTCACGTCGATCGACTGGCCGGCGGCCAGGGTCACAACTGCCTTCTTGACGTCCGAACGACGGTAGGGCTTGCCCTTCCAACGCTTGGTCTTGCCCTTCTGCGTCAGGGTGTTCACCTTGGTGACCTTGACGTTGAACAGGGCTTCGACCGCTGCCTTGATCTCCGGCTTGGTCGCCTTTTCGGCAACCTTGAAGACCACGGCGTTGTGCTCGCTGAGCAGCGTCGACTTTTCGGTGATGTGGGGAGCCACGATCACGTCATAGTGACGCGTGTCGATTGCGACATTAGCCATTGAAACGCGCCTCCAGCTTTTCGACCGCGGCGCGCGTGAGCACCAGCGTATCATGCTTCAGGATGTCGTAGACATTGGCGCCGATGGCCGGGAGCACGTTGACGCCGACGATGTTGCGCGCAGCACGGGCGAAGTTGTCGTTCACCGCTTCGCCGTCGATCACCAGCACCTTCTTGCCCCAGTTCGCCTTGGCGAGCTGTCCGACAAGAGCCTTGGTCTTGCCTTCGGCAACATCGAGCGTGTCGACAACAACCAGACCAGCCTGCGCCTTGGACGAAAGCGCCATGCGCAGACCGAGCGAACGGATCTTCTTGTTCAGCGAGACATTGAACTCACGGACGCGAGGACCGTGAGCCTTGCCGCCGCCGATGAAGATCGGCGCCTTGCGATCGCCGTGACGGGCTGTGCCGCCACCCTTCTGCCGGCCGAACTTCTTGCCGGTGCGGGCAACGTCCGAACGTTCGCGCGCCTTGCGGGCGATGCCGCGACGGTTTTCGAGCTGCCAGGTAACGACGCGGTGCAGGATGTCGGCGCGCGGTTCGATACCGAACACGTCTTCTGACAGTTCCACTTCGCCGCTGGCGGCAGTGCCATCGAGATTGAGGACCTTGACCTTCACGACTTAGCCCTCCTGACCGTCGGTGGCGTCGACAGCCGCGACGTCTTGCGCCGGGGTGTCGGCCGCTGCCGAGTCATTGCTGTTGGCGGCCTGCTTGAGACCGGCGGGATAGGGCGCTTCAGCGTGGCGCGAGACCTTGACGGCATCGCGCACGAGCAGCCATGCGTTCTTCGAGCCAGGGACCGAACCCTTGACGAAGATCAGGCCGCGCTCGTCGTCCGTGCGGACGACTTCGAGGTTCTGCTGGGTGCGCTGGCGATCGCCCATGTGGCCGGCCATCTTCTTGTTCTTGAAGACGCGACCCGGATCCTGGCGGTTACCGGTCGAACCGTGTGCACGGTGCGAGATCGAAACACCGTGGGTGGCGCGCATGCCGCCGAAGCCCCAACGCTTCATGGCACCCGCAAAGCCCTTGCCCTGCGTGTTGCCGGTGATGTCGACATACTGGCCGGGAACGAAGTGCGAAGCGGCAATGGTCGAGCCGACATCAAGCAGCGCATCGTCAGCGACGCGGAACTCGGCGACTTCCATCTTCAGCGGAACTTCTGCCTTGGCAAAATGCTCGCGCTGCGGCTTGGCAACGTTCTTCTGCTTGGCTTCGCCCGCACCGAGCTGAACCGCAACGTAACCGTCACGATCTTCCGTGCGAACCGAAACCACCTGGCAATTTTCTAGCGACAGGACAGTGACCGGCACGTGCCGACCATCTTCCTGGAAAAGGCGGGTCATCCCCACCTTCTTCGCGATCACGCCGGTGCGCATGATCCATACTCCATAACAGAGGCCTGCCGGGCCCATCCCGACAGGCGTGTTCAGCCCGTATGTGAAGCATGCCCCCGACCGGGCTGAATACCCCTGCATGACACAGAAGCAATCGGGGGACGCTTGCCCGACCATGCGCCATTTCTGGCAAGGCCGGAGGTATCCCATTGTCAACAGGGCTTTTGTTACCCCGGAAACTCTGGACCCCCACCGCGGCGGGGGCTTCTGGCCGGAATTAACCGACCGAAATCCTGGATCGATGACGGACGATCCGGCCGGTCAGACCCCCGCCGGAGCGAGGGGATCGCTGGATCAGGCCAGCTTGATCTCGACATTGACGCCGGCCGCAAGGTCCAGCTTCATCAGCGCGTCGACAGTGGCCGCATTGGGCTGCACGATGTCGAGGAGGCGCTTGTAGGTGCGAACCTCGAACTGCTCACGCGACTTCTTGTCGATGTGCGGCCCGCGGTTCACGGTGAACTTTTCGATGCGCGTCGGAAGCGGAATCGGACCCCGGATCAGCGCGCCGGTGCGGCGGGCGGTATCTGCAATTTCTCCAGTGGCCTGGTCGAGCACACGATGATCAAAGGCCTTGAGGCGAATGCGGATATTCTGGGCGTCCATGTCCGTTTACCGATGCGAAAGAGCTTGAAACAAAAAATCCAGTCGCCCCGCCCTCTCACCTGTGCCCCAGCGTGTGTTGCACGGGGAAAGCGGGCCGACTGAACCGTAAAACCGACCGGCGGGAAGAGCGAATCTCCCCGCCGGAGCGCGGCCTATATTACTTCGTGATCGTGCTGACAACCCCCGAACCGACGGTACGGCCGCCTTCGCGGATGGCGAAGCGCAGACCCGGATCCATCGCGATCGGAGCGATCAGCTTGACGCCGATCGAGACGTTGTCACCCGGCATCACCATTTCGGTACCTTCGGGCAGAACGACTTCGCCGGTCACGTCGGTGGTGCGGAAGTAGAACTGCGGGCGGTAGTTGGCGAAGAACGGCGTGTGACGGCCACCTTCATCCTTCGACAGCACGTAGACTTCAGCCGAAAACTCGGTGTGCGGCGTGACCGAGCCGGGCTTGCACAGCACCTGGCCGCGCTCCACGTCTTCACGCTTGATGCCACGCACCAGTGCACCGATGTTATCGCCGGCTTCACCCTGGTCGAGCAGCTTGCGGAACATTTCGACGCCGGTGACGACGGTCTTCTGGGTGTCCTTGAGGCCGATGATTTCGACTTCTTCGCCCACCTTGACGATGCCGGTTTCAACGCGGCCGGTCACAACCGTACCACGACCCGAAATCGAGAACACGTCTTCGACGGGCATCAGGAAGGGCTTGTCGGTCGGGCGCGGCGGCTGCGGGATGTATTCATCGACAGCGGCCATCAGGGCGTTGATCGAATCGCGGCCGATCGCATCGTCGCGGCCTTCGAGAGCGGCCAGAGCCGAACCCTTGACGATCGGAATATCGTCGCCGGGGAAGCCATACGACGACAGCAGTTCGCGCACTTCGAGTTCGACGAGTTCGAGGATTTCCTCGTCATCGACCTGATCGACCTTGTTCATGTACACGACCAGTGCGGGCACGCCGACCTGGCGGGCAAGCAGGATGTGCTCGCGGGTCTGCGGCATCGGGCCGTCAGCAGCGTTCACGACCAGGATTGCGCCGTCCATCTGCGCAGCACCGGTGATCATGTTCTTCACATAGTCAGCGTGGCCGGGGCAATCGACGTGCGCGTAGTGGCGGTTGGCGGTCTCGTACTCGACGTGTGCGGTCGAGATGGTGATGCCGCGCTCGCGCTCTTCGGGAGCCTTGTCGATGTTCGCGTAATCGGTGAACGTCGCGCCGCCGGTTTCCGCCAGCACCTTGGTGATCGCGGCAGTCAGCGTGGTCTTGCCGTGGTCGACGTGACCGATGGTGCCGATGTTGCAGTGCGGCTTGGTCCGCTCAAACTTAGCCTTAGCCATGGTTCAAACCTTCTTCTCTATAAGTGTTGATTTCTGAGGAGGCGGCACCTGCCGGACTCGCGCCGTAAAATCAGGCGCCGCCCCTAGCCTGATCTTTTCAATCAGGCAAGCTTCGCCTTGACCTCGGCTGCAACGTTGGCCGGAACCTCGTCGTAGTGGTCAAAGAACATCGAGTAGTTCGCGCGTCCCTGCGTGAACGAGCGGAGCTGGTTCACGTAGCCGAACATGTTGGCCAGCGGCACCATTGCGGTGACGGCCTGGGCGTTGCCCCGGCTGTCGGTGCCCTGGATCTGGCCACGCCGCGAGTTGATGTCGCCAATCACGTCGCCAAGATACTCTTCAGGTGTAATCACCTCGACCTTCATGATCGGTTCGAGGAGCTTGATCCCGGCCTTCTGCGCCACTTCGCGCATACAGCCGCGGCCCGCGATTTCGAACGCCAGCGCCGACGAGTCGACGTCATGGTAGGCGCCGTCGTAGAGGTTGATTTCGAAGTCGATGATCGGGAAGCCGACGAGCGAGCCGGTGGCAGCGGTTTCGCGCATGCCCTTTTCGATCGCGGGGATGTATTCCTTCGGAATGTTGCCGCCCTTGATCTCGTCGGTGAAGATGATGCCGCTGCCGCGTTCACCCGGCGTGACCTTGACCTTCACGCGGCCGAACTGGCCGGTACCGCCCGACTGCTTCTTGTGGGTGTAGTCCACGTCCACGGCCTTGGCGAGGTATTCGCGGTAGGCCACCTGCGGCGCACCGACGTTGGCCTCGACCTTGAACTCGCGGCGCATGCGGTCGACGATGATTTCGAGGTGGAGTTCGCCCATCCCCTTGATGATCGTCTGGCCCGATTCGTGATCGGTCGACACGCGGAACGAAGGATCTTCGGCGGACAGGCGGTGCAGCGCGACGCCCATCTTTTCCTGGTCGGCCTTGGTCTTGGGTTCGACCGACAGCTCGATGACCGGTTCGGGGAACTCCATGCGTTCCAGGATGATCGGGCTGCGTTCGGCGCACAGCGTGTCGCCGGTGGTGGTTTCCTTCAGACCGGCCAGCGCCACGATGTCGCCCGCATAGGCTTCATCGATGTCTTCACGGCTGTTGGCATGCATCAGCAGCATGCGGCCAACCTTTTCCTTCTTGCCCTTGACCGAGTTCAGGTAGCTGCCCTTGGTCAGCGTGCCCGAATAGATGCGGGTGAAGGTGAGCGAACCGACGAACGGGTCGTTCATGATCTTGAACGCCAGCGCCGAGAACGGAGCGTCGTCGGCCGTTGCGCGGCTGTCCGGTTCGTCCGTGTCGGGGTGAACGCCCTGCACGTCTTCGATGTCGAGCGGCGAAGGCAGATAATCTACCACGGCGTCGAGCAGGGGCTGGACGCCCTTGTTCTTGAACGCAGAACCGCACAGCACCGGCACGAAGGCCTGGCCCAGCGTGCCCTTGCGGATCAGCGCCTTGAGCGTCGCCACGTCCGGCTCGTTGCCTTCGAGGTAGGCTTCCATCGCCTCGTCGTCCTGTTCGACGGCGAGTTCGATCAGCTTGTTGCGGTATTCGGCAGCCTTGTCGGCCATGTCCGCAGGAACGTCTTCATAGAAGAACTCGGCGCCAAGCGCCTCATCCTTCCAGATGATCGCGCGGTTTTCGACCAGGTCGACCAGCCCCTTGAAATCGCCTTCCGCACCGATCGGCAGGTACAGCACCGCAGGCACCGCGCCGAGACGGTCGATGATCGTCTGCACGCAGTAATAGAAGTTCGCGCCGGTGCGATCGAGCTTGTTGATGAAGCACATGCGCGGAACCTTGTACTTGTCCGCCTGGCGCCACACCGTTTCCGACTGCGGCTCAACGCCCGCAACCCCGTCGAACGCGGCAACCGCACCGTCGAGCACGCGCAGCGAACGTTCGACTTCGATGGTGAAGTCGACGTGGCCGGGGGTGTCGATGATGTTCAGCCGGTGATCGTTCCAGATGCAGGTCGTGGCAGCCGACGTGATCGTGATGCCGCGCTCCTGCTCCTGCTCCATCCAGTCCATGGTCGCGGCGCCGTCATGGACTTCGCCGATCTTGTAGGACTTGCCGGTGTAGTAGAGGATGCGTTCGGTCGTCGTGGTCTTGCCGGCGTCGATGTGCGCCATGATGCCGAAGTTGCGATAACGCTCGAGCGGATGGCTGCGGGCCATGTTGCATTCCTTAGAGCAAGGGAGGGGGCCGATGGGACGGCCCCGCCCTTTGGGTTAGCGTTGTGACAGCCGGATGACGATACACTGCGGCCCGAAGACCTCTGGCACGTTCCTGGCCGGTATTACCAGGCGCCGATATTACCAGCGATAGTGGCTGAACGCGCGGTTCGCGTCGGCCATACGGTGGGTATCTTCGCGCTTCTTGACCGCGTTGCCACGGTTGTTGGCGGCATCGAGCAGCTCGGCCGAAAGACGCGCGGCCATCGTGGTTTCGCTGCGGTTGCGCGCGGCGCTGATGAGCCAGCGGATGGCCAGGGCCTGGGCGCGTTCCGGGCGGACTTCGACCGGCACCTGATAGGTGGCACCGCCAACGCGGCGCGAACGCACTTCGATGTGCGGCTTCACATTGTTCAGCGCATCGTGGAAGAGCTGAACCGGATCGGCCTTGGCGCGCGTCTGCATGGTGTCGAGCGCACCATAGACGATGCTTTCGGCAACCGACTTCTTGCCGTCGAGCATGAGGTTGTTCATGAACTTCGACAGAACCTGATCACCGAACTTGGGATCGGGCAGGATGACCCGCTTTTCCGGGCGACGACGACGTGACATCTTGTATTCCTTCTGATCGAGCCTTGGCCCTCAGGTTACCTGCAGGCGCTGCCCCGTCCGCGCTGCGCCGCCATCGAGGCCGCGCGACGCCGGGGCGCGCGAATCACTTCGGACGCTTGGCGCCGTACTTCGAGCGGGACTGCTTGCGGTCCTTCACGCCCTGCGTATCGAGCACGCCGCGCAGCACGTGGTAGCGCACGCCGGGAAGGTCGCGGACGCGGCCACCACGGATCAGCACGACCGAGTGTTCCTGAAGGTTGTGACCTTCGCCGGGGATGTACGAAATGACTTCGCGGCTGTTGGTCAGGCGGATCTTGGCAACCTTGCGAAGCGCCGAGTTCGGCTTCTTCGGGGTCGTCGTGTAGACACGGGTGCAGACACCGCGCTTTTGCGGGTTCTGTTCCATCGCAGGAACCTTGGACTTGGCCTTCTGCGGTTCGCGGCCCTTGCGGACCAGCTGGTTGATCGTAGGCATGAAGTACTCTTCACCTTGGTTGTGACCCAGACGGCAAGGTGAAGAATTGCAGGTTTCGCCAATGCGAAGGGCGGGACACGAGGCCCCGCGACCGTTGCACAACGAACCGAAACGCTCCACCCGGACACTTGGGCCGGGTTACTTTGACGGTCAGCACGGTTCCGGCAAAAGCCCCGCCGCACGCGCCGCCAATGTTCAGCTCTATGCCGCGATCCGGCAGGACCGGTCACGGAAGTGTGCGCCCCTAGTGGGATTCGCCGGTGCGGTCAAGCAATAGCCGCAGACGCAGCGCGTTCTGCGGCCAGAGCGCCGGACGCGGGCGGTCAGTCCTGCACGCGCTCTGCTGCCTGCGCAAGGCGGTCGTGCCCCTGCGCGACGCTGGCAAGGGCGGAATCCATCGCCGCCACCCCGCGATGCGTCAGGCAAACGAATGTGCGGCGTCCGTCGCGGCCATCGTCTTCGCGTTCGACCAGCCCGCGCGCTTCGAGGATGCGCAGCCAGCGCAGCGCCGTGGTGGGCGGGACATGCGCGCCAATGCAGGCGCTGGTGGTCGGCACGCGCCGGTCCTCGCGCGCGGCGATGTACAGGTCCAGCATGATATCCCACGCCGGCTCCCCGAAAAGGTCGGCCGGCAGGTATTTGTGGCGCCGACGCCGCTCGGCGTAGATTTCCCTGGCGATCGCTGCATGGCGGGCAATGTCGCGGGACGAAAACGCCTCCGTCGCGCTGTGCGCCAGACTCATCATGTTGCTCATCGCGGCTCTATCCATTGCTGCGTCACCTGTCCGGCTGGCACACAGTGCCTCGCCACGCACGCTCATCGCGCGCATCGAACGAACGGTCATATTGAAGTGCTCCACAGACGGGGCCTGACGGTCCCGGTTACGGATTACGATGCGGGCCGAAACGCCCTGGTGCATTCATCGGCAGGCACGATCATGCCAGCCGCCAGCCGTGGTACTGGCCAATGCGCTCTTCCCGGCGGACGTGCGCGGCGGTTCCGAGGAACAGCGCCATGGCCTGGACGTTGATCGGCAGGGTCGTCATCGCAAAATAGCCGAAGCGCACCAGCGAAAGGTCGATGACCTTGGCAAGATGGCCCAGCACCACGATGATCTGCGCCGCGCATACCCACATCGGCCAGCCACGGTTCGCCCGCAGGGCTATCCACAGGAAGGCGATGGCGGCCCAGGAATCAATCACGAGATGGCCAGGGTTGACGGCGTAGAACGCAGGCTCCCCGAACACGGCGTGGTTGATTCCGTCGAGCACGAACGATGTCGCAAAAACCGCCGTTACCAGGCGTTCCGGCTCCCCGCCCTTGCGGACGGCGAAGACCAGAACCATCAGGATCGCCAGGCGGATGATCCAGAACATCATGGAGTCCCCCCGCCCGGCAACCGCGGCCTGCGCAGTATGGGCGCCGGCATTCAGGCCGCGCGAACAGCGGTGAGCGGCGTGGCGGTATCGGGCTTTGCGCCGGCCTGCGGGCAATCGTCGTTCATGATATCGCCCATTTCGCGGTTCACGTCGCGCAGTTTGCCATGGACGCGGGCAATTTCGTTGCTTGCATCGAGCATGGCCTTCTGGCTGGCGGCAAGCCGCAACAGGGCATCCTGGCCGGTAAAGGCGCCGACATTGGCTTCACGCCGGGCGCGAACCATGGTGGCCAGCAGGTTGGCCTGGCGGATCAGGGCTTCGTCGATGGCGGCTTCGGCTTCGTGCAGATCGCGCGTGATGCGGATACCATGGGCGACGGCAATGTTGGTCTGGTTCATCGTAGCTCCCACTTGCCGCGTTGCCGCGACAAGCCCCCTTTTTATCTGAGTGGAGGCGCGCCCTCGCGCCTTGCACCCGGTTGATGGTGGAGACTGTCGACCAGGCCCGGACCGGTACAGAGCCCGGTCAGCGATCCAGCATGGCAGACAGTTGGGCAAACATGCTCAACCCGCCAAGCACGATCAGAATCAGGAACACCGTGATCGCGGCAATATAACCCAGCCGCAACACGGTCCCATTTGGCCCGTCGAAAATCTCCGGGAGAACGTGGTGGTAATCGGTCGCTTCCGTCCCGGCTTGCCGGGTGACTTCGCCTTCGCCAGTGCGCCGCACATCGTGTGACGGTTGTGGCTGGGGCGTTGCCGTGGAGCGATCGACTTCCGCGTTTCCCTGCCCCTCTTGTGGGGCGGGAAGCGGCGGAAAGCCTACATGGGAAAGTTCATATACGGGTTGTTCGTATGTCTCGATCAGCCGCCGATAGGCCTGTGCGACCTCGCCCCTGGTGGCAACATCGAGCTTGGCGCGGGCCAGCATGATCCGCTGGTCCACGGTGTGGTGGGAAATGCCGAGGATGCGCGAGATCTCCTTGGAGGTCTTGTGCTGGATCAGCAGATCGAGCACTTCGCGCTGTTTGGCTGTCAATTCGAGAAGTGGGTTATCAACCAGATCCGCATCCACCATCATTGCCTTACCGCCCCCCGGCATTTTGCGACCAACAGGGAACCGTCCATTCCCTTATCTTAACCTTCTGCATCAAAACGCAAGTTTTTCCAATCCGGGTAATACGTCCCGGATCGGCTCAGGGTTCTGCGGATTCGACAGCGCACTGGCCGCGCAAACGACCTGCCACCAGGCCCGTCGTGCTTACTTTGCATTAACCAATCCCAGGCCTCGCCGCCAACGGCGATTCGGTAATGGGGATTACATTTGCCGAAGGACGGCAAGAGCCTCGCCTATTCCAGACGGCACCTGCTCCGCGTGCAAAAACGCCGCAGCCCGCACCGACGGTGTTACCGTCGGCCTAGGTAACGTAACGGACTGTTTGCACGCCGCGGCAAGGAATATCCTTGCCCCATGCCGCTGACCAACGCCGAACGCCAACGCCGCTACCGCCAACGCCTCAAGGCGCGTGCGTCGGGCGCTGCGGTGGTCGATCAGGCGCGTCTTGCGGTTGAGCGGGCAGTGCTTGCGCTGTGGGCCTACCATGAACGCCCTTCTCCCACCGGCATTGCATGGGCTGACATCGACGGCTGCCGCACGCTCGACCAGTACCGGTCGGAACTGGAACGCACGCCTGCCAATCTGCTGCAGACCTGTCGGGCGTTCCTTCCGGGGTTCGAAGGGCTGACGCCGGGAGAAGCGCGGGCGGTTGCAGACGTCATCGGGATTGCCGATGCGTTGCGCCTTGCGCCACCATCGACGATAATCGTGCCGGAAGCCGCCTGACCGGACGGCCTGCCGAAGTCGTCAGATGAAAATCAGAAGCCCGCTTCGATAGCCACGCGGATTGCATCGGCGCTGGTCTTGACCTCCAGCCCCTTGAGCACGGCGGAGCGATGCATCTTCACCGTCCGCTCGCTCAACCCCAGTTCGTAGGCGATCTGCTTGTTGAGCTTGCCCGCCGCCATGAGCACGAGGATTTCCTTCTGGCGGCGGCTCAATCGCTCCACGCGCTGCGCCGCTTCGTTGCGGCGGGCATCGTTGGCCTGGCCCTGATCTTCGGCCATTTCGACTTGCGAGCCGAGGAAATATTCCAGTTCGCCGCTGGCATCGAAAATCGGCGCGACCATCACCGCATTGCGGAACGGAGTACCGTCCTTCTTGTAGTTCAGGATTTCGACCATCACCGGCTGCTTGCGCCAGATTCCGTCGCGCAGCACCTTGGCCTTTTCATCCTCGGTCGCCGCGCCGCGCAGGAAACGGCAGTTGCGGCCGATGATTTCCTCACGCTTGTACCCCGTCAATTCGACGAAGGCATCATTGCACGCCACGATCGGATTGTCCGGCAAACGCGGATTGCTGATGACGGCGGCCGTCGGGCTGGAGGCGATCATCTCGGCTATGGACATAGGGCACATATAGACCGTTTTGCGCGGTTTTCAATTGCGTGCCCTTTGGTCCGTGTTGTTCGGAAAGGTGCCCGCGCGCAATCGGGGAAGGCCGCAAAACGGGGCCGAAGCACGGGCCTGGCAAAACCGCATCTGTCATCAAGAAACCGGAGCTGTCCTGCCCATGAACATTTTCTCCCCCACGCTCGCCGCATCGGCCAACGCCGCCGATGTGTTTGACGAAGACGGCAAGGTTGTCGTTCCGGGTCATGTCGAAGAAGCGATCCGCACCCTGATCGAATGGTCGGGCGACGATCCCGAACGCGAAGGGCTGATCGATACGCCGCGCCGGGTTGCCCGCGCATGGCGCGAATATTGCCGCGGCTACGGCGAAGATCCCGGCGTCCACCTTTCGCGCACTTTCGAGGAAGTGGGCGGGTATGACGAAGTGGTGCTGCTGCGCGACATTCCCTTCCAGAGCCATTGCGAACACCACATGGCGCCGATCATCGGCACGGCATCCATTGCCTACCTGCCGCGCGATCGCGTTGTCGGCATCTCCAAGCTGGCGCGCGTGCTCAATGGCTATGCCAGCCGCCTGCAGGTGCAGGAAAGGCTGACGGCCGAAGTCGCCAAGTGCATCTGGGACAACCTCCATCCGCAAGGCGTTGCCGTGGTGATCGAGGCGCAGCATGGCTGCATGACCGGGCGCGGGGTGCGCACGCACGGCGTCGGCATGGTCACCAGCCGGATGCTGGGGTGCTTCCTCGACGATCCGAGCAGCCGGAAGGAAGTGCTCGCGCTCATGGGCCGTGGTTGATCGTCCCGCAACCATGAAGATGAATGTTGCGATTGTCGGGGCCGGCATGGCGGGGCTTTCCTGTGCCAGCCAGCTTGTCCGCCATGGTCATGCCGTGCGCCTGTTCGACAAGGGGCGTGGCCCCGGCGGGCGCATGTCCACGCGGCGGATGACCAGCGGCCACGGCGATGTCCAGTTCGATCACGGCGCGCAGTACTTCACCGTGCGCGATCCGGCTTTCATGGCGCAGGTCGCACGCTGGTCGGCCAGCGGCGTGGCCGCGCCGTGGCCCGCTGCCGGAACCGGCGCGTGGGTTGGCGTACCCGCCATGAACGCCGTAGTCCGCGACCTTGCTGCGCAGCATGACGTGACCTTCGGCTGGCATGTGTGCGGCCTTGTGCGCAAGGACAACGCCTGGCACCTGGTCGGCGATGCGCCGGACGGAGCGCGGGTGCAGATCGGCCCGTTCGATGCCGTCGTCGTTTCGATCCCGCCGGAACAGGCCGCCGCCATCGTCGCGCTGCACGATCTTTCGCTGGCGTCGACGGCGCTGGCGGCCCGCTCGCAACCGTGCTGGACCACGATGCTGGCGTTCGAGCAGCGGTTGCCTGCGCGGCAGGACACGGTGCGCGACACCGGTTTGATAAGCTGGGCCGCACGCAATTCGGCCAAGCCGGGCCGCACGGGGCTGGAATCCTGGGTCATTCAGGCCAACCCGCAATGGTCGTGCGCCCACATCGACGATTCCGCCGATACAGTGACCGCCCACCTTTCCGAAGCCCTGAGCGCCGCACTGGGCGTCGCCCTGCCCCAACCGGTCATCGCTGCTTCCCACCGCTGGCGTTATGCGATGTCGACCGGCAGCAACCTTGGCGCGATGTGGAGCGAAACGTCGCGGATCGGCATCTGCGGCGACTGGCTGCTGGGGCCACGGGTCGAAAACGCCTGGGTTTCAGGCCGCGCGCTGGCCGGGCAGATCACCGCAACCGCGGCGCGCCAGGCGGCCTGAACAGAACGCCACTCTTTCCAGACATGGCGCGCCTGCAGCCCCGTATTTTACGGATGTAATGCCTCTGCCCGCCCTGCCGCTCCGCCGCCGCACGTTCCCTTCCCCGCTGGCGGAACGCTCGCTTGAATTGATTTAATCAATCAATTAAAGAGGTCGAAACCGGCAGGGATGGGAGATTCGCGCATGGCATCCGGGACACAGACCGTCAGCCCTCCTCCACTCCGGCCTGAGGAGATCGCCGTGCCCCCTGCCCCCACTTCCCGCGCCACCGGCATGGACGCCGATGTCTTTGCCCAGTTTCTGGACCAGCTCGAACGCTACGTCCGTGAACGCCTGATCCCGGCGGAAGCCGAAGTCATTGCCGGTGACGCCATACCGGCAGACCTACTGGCCGAAATGCGCGACATGGGCCTGTTCGGCCTGACCATGCCGGAAGAATACGGCGGCGCCGGAATGAACATCAGCCAGTACATCGAATCCATTCACACGCTCAGCTATGCGATGCCTGCGTTCCGTTCGATCATTTCGATCAATCTCGGCATGGTCTGTTCGGCCATCAAGAACGCCGGAACGCCGGAGCAAAAGGCACAATGGCTTCCCCGGCTGGCAGCGGGCGAAATCGCCTGCTTCGGGTTGACCGAGCCGGGTTCGGGATCGGACTCTGCCGGGTTGCAGACCACGGCGGTGCGTTCGGGCAACGGTTATGTCCTGAACGGGACGAAACGCTACATCACCAATGCGCCGTTTGCCGATGTCGGCCTGATCATGGCGCGCACGGCGAAGGAAAACCTGCCCGGCAACGGCCATGTCTCCGCCTTTATCGTGCCACTGGATACGCCGGGGGTGACGCGCGGCAAATCGGACAAGAAGATGGGCCAGCCCGGCAGCCACATCGGCGACGTGATGCTCGACGACGTATATGTTCCCGGCGATGCACTGCTGGGCGGCGAAGAGGGCAAGGGCTTTGCCATTGCCATGCAGAGTCTCGACAACGGGCGTCTTTCGGTGGGCGCGGCCAGCACCGCCTATGCGCGGCGCGCGCTCGACACCGCGATCCGCTATGCCAACGAACGCAAGGCGTTTGGCGAACCGATTGCCAATTTCCAGCTTATCCAGGCGATGCTGGCCGATAGCCACGCCGAAATCTATGCTGCCGAATGCATGATGCGCGATGCCATCCGCAAGGCCGACGAAGGGCGCAAGATCCTGCTCGAAGCTGCCGCCTTCAAGATGTTCGCATCCGAAATGTGCGGGCGCGTGGCCGACCGCTGCGTGCAGATCCACGGCGGCGCAGGCTATCTTGCCGAATACGAAGCCGAACGCTTCTTCCGCGATAGCCGCATCTACCGCATCTACGAAGGCACCACGCAGATCATGCAACTGGTGATCGCCAAGCAGATGCTGCGCGATTTTGCCGCCGGGGGACAAGGCTGACGCGCCCGCCGCATGCAGGAAAACCGCCGATGACCCAAAGCCTGCGCCGTGTCGCCATCGTATCCCCGCTGCGCACCGCTGTCGGGCGGCTTGGCGGCGCGCTGCGCGATGTCAACGCCGGGCAGCTTGGCGCGGTAATCCTCAAGGCGCTGGTCGAACGCAGCGGCATCGACCCGGCGCGGGTCGATGATGTGGTGTTTGCGCAAGGCTATGGCAGTGGCGAAGCGCCTGCCATCGGACGCTGGGCATGGCTGGCGGCGGGACTGCCGGTGGAAGTGCCCGGCTATCAACTTGACCGGCGCTGCGGATCGGGCCTGCAGGCCATCGTCAACGCGGCGATGATGATCCAGACCGGAGCTGCGGATGCGGTCGTCGCGGGCGGCGTGGAATCCATGTCGAACGTCGAACACTATACCACCGACATCCGCCGCGGTGTGCGCATGGGCAACCTGACGCTGCACGACAGGCTGACCCGCGGCCGCCTGATGAGCCAGCCGTCCGAACGCTTCGGGGTGATCAGCGGCATGATCGAAACGGCGGAAAATCTTGCCCGCGATTACGGCATCACCCGCGAACAGGCCGATGCCTATGCCGTGCGCAGCCACCAGCGCGCCGCCGCCGCCTGGGCACATGGCCTGTTTGACGATGAAATCGTGCCGGTTCCGGTGCCGCAGCGGCGGGGCGACCCGCTGCCGTTCACACAGGACGAAGGCTATCGCGCCGACGCGACGGTGGAATCGCTGGGTGCGCTGAAACCGATCGAAGGCGGCGTGGTGACCGCCGGCAACGCCAGCCAGCAGAACGATGCGGCGGCAGCCTGCCTGCTGGTGGTGGAAGACAAGCTGGCAGAGCTGGGGCTTGCGCCGGTCGCGTGGTTCCATGGCTGGGCGGCGGCAGGATGCGATCCCAGCCGCATGGGCATCGGCCCGGTGCCCGCGACCGAACGCCTGTTTGCCCGCACCGGCCTTGGCTGGGGCGATATCGACCTGATCGAACTGAACGAAGCCTTTGCCCCCCAAGTGCTCGCTGTGCTCAAGGCATGGGGCTGGTCAGACGATGACAGCCGCCTTGACCGGCTCAACGTCAACGGGTCGGGCATTTCGCTCGGCCATCCCATCGGCGCGACGGGTGGGCGCATCCTTGCCGGGCTGACCCGCGAACTGGCGCGGCGGGGCGGGCGTTACGCGCTGGAAACGATGTGCATCGGTGGCGGCCAGGGGATCGCCGCGATCTTCGAACGCGCCTGAACGAAGAGGGACTTTCCGACCCGGCTATTGCCCGGTCGTACCCGTCTGCACCGGGCCGGATTCCTCGCGCAACCCGCCGCCCAGCGCACGGTAGAGTTCGACCATGTTGGCAGCCCTGGCCAGCCGCGCCGAAACAAGGCTTTGCTGCGCTGCATAATAGGTGCGCTGCGCATCCAGCGGCTCCAGATAGGCAGCGACACCGGCGTCATAGCGCAATTGCGACAGGCGGAGCGCCGTGGCGGCATTGGCTTCGAGCGATGTCTGCGCGGCGATGCTGTCCCCCACCGTGCCGCGCCGCGCCAGCGCATCGGCGACCTCCCGGAACGCTGTCTGGATCGCGCCTTCGTAATTTGCCAGCGCCGCGTCGCGCGCCGCCTTGGCCGCCTTGAGATTGTTGGCTGTGGCGCCACCATCGAAAATCCGCTGGCGCGCGGCGACGTTCATGGTTTTCTGGAAATCGCTGCTGTCGAACAGGGTGGTCAGCCCCTGGCTGGCAAAGCCGAACAGACCGGTCAGCGAAAACACCGGGAAGAAGGCCGCGCGGGCCGCACCGATATCGGCATAGGTCGCACGCAGGGCGTGTTCGGCGGCCAGCACATCGGGGCGGCGCAGCAGCACCTGCGACGACAGTCCTTCGGGCAGGGCATCGCGCATCTGGTCGCCCTGCCCCAGCGTAGTGGGCAGCAGATCGGCCGCCACGGGTTTGCCGGCCAACAAGTCCAGCGCGTTGCGTGCCTGCGCAAGGCTCGTCCTGAAATTGGCGACCGCCGTTTCCGCCTGATTGAGCAAGGTGGTGGTAGTGGCGACTTCCAGCTTCGTACCGATGCCGTTGGCTTCGCGGCGGACATTGACCGCCAGCGTGGCGCGGCGCGATGCCACGGTTTCCTCGGCGATGCGCAAGGCATCGGCAGTGGCTGCATAAGTCAGCCAGGCACTGGCCGTTTCGGCAACCAGCGCGATCTGCGAAGCCTTGCGGCCTTCGTCGGTGGCAAGATAGCTCTGGAAGCCGGACTCGCTCTGGTTGCGCAACCGCCCGAACAGATCCAGCTCGAACGCGCTGGCCCCGGCCTGCACCAGAAAATTGTCGGTCACGACTCCCGCCCTGCCGCGCACCGCTGAAAGGGTCGCGCCGCCGTTGATGACCGGGAACAGCGCCGCCCGGTCCACGCGGTACAGGGCGCGCGCGCGTTCGACATTGGCCAGCGCAGCGCGCAAATCGCGGTTTTCGGCCAGCGCCGTGGCAATGACCTGCTGCAGGCGCGGATCGGTAAAGAAATCGCGCCAGCCGATGGTATCGACCGCGCTCTCGCCCGCGCCCAGCACCGGATAGGCCGCGCCTTGTGGCAAGGCTTCGGGCACGGGCGCGGCAGGCTGCACGTACTTGGGCGCTAGGTTGCATCCGGCCAGCAGCGGCAGGGCCGCAAGCGGCAAGGCAGCCCGCGCCAAGGTCCGGCGGGGAGCGGCGCGGCGCGCGATCATGCCGGTTCCTCCGCAGCCGAAGGCATCGCCTGCGGTGCGGCTGCGCCCTGCCGGAACAACCGCTTCACCAGCACGAAGAACAGCGGCACGAGGAAGATCGCCAGGACCGTCGCGGAAAGCATGCCGCCCATCACCCCGGTGCCGATGGCCTGACGCCCGTTCGCCCCGGCGCCGCTGGCCAGCGCCAGCGGAATGACCCCGGCGATAAAGGCCACGCTGGTCATGATGATCGGGCGCAAGCGCAGGCGCGCGCCTTCAAGCGCAGCGGTAACCGGATCGGTCCCCCGGTCCATCGCGGCCTGCGCGAACTCCACGATCAGGATCGCATTCTTGGCGGAAAGGCCGATGGTGGTCAGCAAGGCGACCTGGAAATAGATGTCGTTGTCAAAGCCGCGCAGGGTCACCGCCAGCACCGCGCCGACGATGCCCAGGGGAATGACCAGCAGGACCGCCACCGGCACGCTCCAGCTTTCGTACAGCGCGGCAAGGCACAGGAAGATGAAGAAGATCGACGCAGTATACAGCAGGCCCGACTGGCTCGATGCGGCGCGCTCCTGATAGGAAAGGCCGCTCCACGCCACGCCGAAGCCGCCGTCCAGCTTTCCGGCATTTTCCTCCATGATCTTCATCGCTTCGCCCGAACTCACCCCCGGCGCGCCGCCGCCCTGGATCTGCTGCGCGGCGATGCCGTTGAAGCGGTCCAGCCGCACCGGGCCGCGCGTCCAGCTCGACGATGCGAAAGCGGAAAACGGTGCCATCTGGCCGTTGCTGCCTCGCACGAACCACTGGCCAAGGTCGGCCGGTTCGTTGCGGTAGGGCGCATCGCCCTGCACATAGACGCGCTTGACCCGGCCACGGTCGACAAAATCGTTCACGTACAGGCCGCCCCAGGCGATCGACAGCGTGGAATTGGCGGTGGCCGGGTTGATCTGGAACGCGGTCAGCGCATCGTCGTCCATGTCGACCTTGAGCTGCGGGGTGTCTTCCAGCCCGGAAAGGCGGGCTTGCGCCAGCCGCTTGTCGTCGTTCGCCATCTGCAACAGGTCGCGTCGCGCAGCGGTCAACGCCTCGCGCCCGGCGCTGCTGGTGTCCTGCAGCCACATGTCGAAACCGGCCGAACTGCCAAGACCGCGGATCGGCGGGGGATTGAGCACGAAGATCTGCGCCTTGTACGACTTGCGGAAATGGCCGCTCAACCGTTCGGCTATGGCCGAGGCGCTGCGCTCCGCGCCGATCCGTTCCGACCAGTCCTTGAGCAGGATGAAGCCCTGGCCCGCGTTCTGCGCGGTCCCGGCCTGCCCGCGCCCCATGATGACGAACACCGCGCGCACGTTGTCGGCTTCGGTGTCGAGGATGTAGCGCGTCACTTCCATCGCCGTGGCGCGCGTCTGTTCGGAAGTCGAACCGACCGGCAACTGGAAGTTCATCGACAGCGAACCCTGGTCCTCGTTCGGCAGGAAACTTGTCGGCAAGCGGACATAGAGCGCCGCCATCGCCACGCAGATGGCAACGAACGTCGCCACCCACGGCCATGGCCGCGCAACGATCCCGCCCAGCCGCCCGCGGTAGCGCCGCTCAAGGTTGCTGTAGCCGCTGTTGAAGGTGCGGAAAAACCGCCCTTGCGGCTTTTCATGCTCGGCCACGGGCTTGAGCAACGTGGCGCACAGCGCCGGAGTGAACACCAGCGCGACCAGCACCGACAGAGTCATCGCCGAAACGATGGTGACCGAAAACTGACGATAGATCGCCCCGGTCGATCCCCCGAAAAATGCCATCGGTACGAACACCGCGGTCAGCACCAGCGTGATCCCGATCAGCGCCGAGGTGATCTCGTCCATCGACTTGATCGTGGCTGCGAGCGGGTCCAGCCGTTCCTCGTGCATCACGCGCTCGACGTTTTCGACCACCACGATGGCATCGTCGACCAGCAGGCCGATGGCCAGCACCATGCCGAACATGGTCAGGGTATTGATCGAATAGCCGAACAGCGACAGCACGCCGAAGGTGCCCAGCAGCACGACCGGCACGGCGATGGCCGGGATCAGCGTTGCGCGCCAGTTCTGCAGGAACACGAACATCACGATCACCACCAGCGCGATCGCTTCGGCCAGCGACCAGGCGACTTCCTCGATCGACAGCTTGACGAAGGTGCTGGTGTCGCGCGGATAGGCGACGGTGTAGCCGGGCGGCAGGCTTTTCGAAAGCTCCGCGATCTTGGCCTTGACCAGATCGGCGGTCTTCATCGCGTTGGCGCCCGACGCCAGATTGATGGCAAGGCCGGTCGCCGGAACGCCGTTGAGGCGGCTGACCGAACCGTAGTTCTCTTCGCCCAGTTCCACCCTGGCCACGTCGCGCAGCTTCACCACCGACCCGTCGACGTTGGTCTTGACGACGATTTCGGCGAACTCTTCGGGCTTTTGCAGCCGCCCGCGCGCGGTGACGGTGGCGTTCAGCCGCTGGCCTTCGGGCGCGGGGTTGCCGCCGATCTCACCAGCGGCAACTTGTGCGTTCTGCGCTTGCAGGGCGGCCGTGACATCGGCCGGGTTGAGCTGCACTGCCGCCAGCTTCAGCGGGTCCAGCCAGATGCGCATCGCATAGGACGAACCGAAGACATTGGTGTTGCCCACCCCTTCGACGCGCGAGATCGGGTCCTGGAAATTAGTGGTCAGGTAATCCGAAATGTCGGCGTTCGACGTGCGCCCGGTGGTGTCGAAGATCGAGACGACCATCAACTGATCGGTCTGCGCCTTGTTGACGTTGACGCCCTGCTGCTGGACCACGGCAGGCAGCCGGTTGATCGCGCGCGAGATCGCGTTCTGCACCTGCACCTGGGCCGTATCGGGATCGGTGCCCTTGTCGAACGTCACCGTGATCTGCGACGACCCGTTGCTGGAACTGGCGCTGAAATAAAGCATGCCGTCCAGCCCGCCGAGCTGCTGTTCCAGCACCTGCGTGACCGAGTTTTCAACCGTCTGCGCATCCGCGCCGCCATAGCTTGCGTTGATCGAGACAGTCGGCGGGGCGATATCCGGGAACTGTTCGACCGCCATCGTCGAAACCGCCAGCAGCCCGGCGGCCATGATGACGATCGCCAGCACCCACGCGAAAATCGGCCGACGAGCGAAAAAGCGCGACATCATCGGCGATCAGGCCCCGACCGGCTTGATCAGCACCGGCGGCGCGACACCTTCCCCGGCCACCGCCTTTTCCGCGCCGGAAGCAGCGCGCCCGGCGGGCACGACCTTGGCCTTCTGCCCTTCGCGCGCGTTGATAAGGCCTTCAACCACGACCCGGTCGCCCGCCTTCAGCCCGCTGGTGACCAGCCAGTTCTGCCCGACCGGTGTATCCGCAGTGATCTGGCGCCGTTCCAGTTCGTCGCTGGCGTTGGCGACCAGCACGCTGGCGCGGCCGCGCGGGTCGCGGCTGACGGCGGCCTGCGGCACAAGGATGCCATCGGGCACCGTGCCCTGGCCGATCCGGGTGCGCACGAACAGCCCCGGCAGCAAATCGCCCTTGGGATTGGGAACCACCGCGCGGATCGTGATCGTGCCGGTTTCCGGGTTCACATCAACATCGGCGGGGTTGAGCTTTCCGGCGATCGGATAGGGCGTGCCATCGGGCAGGATCACCTGCACGCTGGCGGCGCCCGCCACCAGCTTTCCGCTTTCGATCGCCCGGCGCAGCGCGATGAAATCCGCGCCCGACTGGCGGATATTGACATACATCGGGTCAAGCCGCTGCACCTTGGCCAGCGGGCTGGCCTGGCCGACCGTGACCAGCGCCCCCTTGGTGATCATCGAAATCCCGATGCGCCCGCTGATCGGAGAGGTGAGGCGGGTAAAGCCAAGGTTGACCTGCGCCGATGCCAGCGCGGCACGGGCCTGTTCCACCGCCGCGCGCGACTGGTTGTAGGCGGCCTGCGCATCGGCGGCATCCTGACGGCTGACCCCGCCCTGTTCGGCCAGCGTGGCAAAGCGTTCGGCGCGCAGCCGGTTCGCCTCCACCGTCGCGCGGGCCGAGGCAAGCGTGGCCGATGCCTGGGCCTGACCGGCCGCATAGATGCGCGAATCGATGCGGTAGAGCGGTTGCCCGGCGCGGACATACGACCCTTCCTGGAACAGGCGGGCCATGACGATACCCGCCACTTGCGGGCGAACTTCCGCGATTTCGGATGCTTCTGTACGCCCGGCGAGTTCGGTCGAAAGTTCGACCGGCTGGGTTTTGGCGATCATCACCCCCACCGTCGGCGCAGGCTTCCCTTTCTTTTCCTCTGCACTGCCGCATCCCGCAAGCGCGAGCGAGGCAGCACACAGGAGCAGCAGCGTTCTGAGGCTGTTCGGCAAGGACGATCTCTCTGTATTCGAAACAACACGTTTGCCGCACCGGACAAGCCCACCGCATGGTGCGGTGCAATACGCGATTCGCCACCTTCACGTCTTGCGGCACGACAATTGCGCGAGTGTCTAGCAGATTGCTGCACCTGCGCACCTTCCTTGATGGACCGGAAGCGGGTGCGCGACACAATGATACATTTGGCCGCGTATCGCCCGTAAACCGGCGATTCGCAGACCCGCAACACCCGTTTTCGAGGTAAAATCTTTGCGCAGGCGCCGATTTCAGTGGAAAGTCGGGAAAACACCATGGCTTTCCGCGTTATCCATGCGTTAGCCGTGCCATCCCGTTTCCAGTTGAGGATCAGAATACCATGAACAACAGCGACCTCGCCGATGTAATCGCCGCCAGCCAGGGCATGTCCAAGGCCGATGCCCGCAAGGCGGTCGACAGCGTCTTTGCCGCAATTGCCGACGCTGCCGCCAAGGGTGAGGAAGTCTCGCTCAACGGTTTCGGCAAGTTCAAGGTCAAGAACAGCCCGGCCCGCGAAGGCCGCAACCCTTCGACCGGCGCGACCATCCAGATCGCAGCATCGAACAAGCTGACCTTCTCTGCCGCCAAGGCCGTCAAGGACAAGCTCAACGGCTGAACCGTTCCTGCCCGGCATCTGCAACACAGGTGCCGGGCGACGGCCTGCGGCGCGCGCGGCGCCGGTACTATTCCCGCGCACTGCCTTCCCGCACACCAGCACCCCGGCAACCGCAGTTGCGCTCCGGCGCATCGCCGCCCCGGCACTGCAGACCTTACGCGGCCTATTCCATCGACGCGCGATAGACCCCGCTGCTCGGCGCCTCGAACAACCGCATCACCATCGGTTCGAAAAACGATAAAGGCGCGGTGTCATACGCCGGGTCGAAGGCCGGGCAATCGTAGCGATCCACGAACGCCATCGTTGCGGCATAGTGTTCATGCCCCTGGAACCGGTCGCGCATGTTGCGGTCCAGACCGATGTAGTGGAAGAAATTGTACCCCTGGAAAATCCCGTGGTGCTGCACGATCCAGTGCAGTTCTTCGGACACGAACGGCTTGAGGATCGCCGCCGCGATATCGGGGTGGCTATAAGCGCCCAGCGTATCGCCGATATCGTGCAGCAGCGCCATCACGACATAGTCTTCGCCCTGCCCATCGCGGTGCGCGCGTGTCGCGGTCTGCAGGCAATGCGTCAGCCGGTCTACGGCAAAGCCGCCGCAATCCCCTTCAAGCAGGCGCAGATGATCGAGCACCCGCGCCCCGCCATTGCGCGCATAGGGGAGGACATGCTGCATGATGGCGTCCCAGTCCTGCTGGGTGCCGTCCGTCATGGTGTGGAACGTGGCGAGGGGAAGATCGTCCATCTCGTGACTCCTGCTCCCGCACGCCACCTGTTCCCGGCGGCTTTGCGATGGACTGGAAGCTTATCGGTTTTGCCGCGGTTTGGAACCCGAATATGGTACCGGTACGATGCTTCCTGCCGCAAAACGGATCAGGGGATGGCGGGCGCCGGACTTTCGCAGATGTCGCACAGCGCATGGATGATCGCGCGCACCACTTCGTCGGTCAGCCGGTAGAACCGCACTTGCGCCGCCACACGGCTATCGACCACGGCTTCATCGCGCAGGCGCGCCAGATGCTGCGACACCGCCGATTGCGAAAGGCCGGTCAGTTCCACCAGCTCGCTGACCGAAACCTCGCCCTCGTCCATCCGGCACAGCATGAGCAGGCGTTCGGGATGGCTCATCGTGCGCATGCGGCCAGCCATCATCGCGGCATTGGCCTTGAGCACCTGAAGGTCGGTCGGCTTCGTCATACCATGGAGATAACGCCCGGAACCGGCCTTGCAAGGGCGCGCGGCGCGCAATTTCCTTGAATACATCGCTTTCAATTTATATAAGTATGTTCGAATATATATCCGGTATCGTCATTCCGGCAAGGAGCATCCCGTTGACCGACCTTCCCCTCGCCGCCGCCACCGCGCAGATCGAAAGCAGCGCCAGCGATAGCGCGCCGGTGGTCCGCACCTTCTTTGATGAAGCGACCTTCACCGCCACCCATGTCGTCCACGACCCGGCAACGCGCCGCGCGGCGATCATCGATTCAGTGCTCGATTTCGATCAGGCGTCGGGCCGCACCAGCCACGCCGGGGCCGATGCGGTGATTGCCTATGTGCGCGAACTGGGCCTTGGCGTGGACTGGTTGCTGGAAACCCACGCCCACGCCGATCATCTTTCCGCCGCGCCCTATCTCAAGGCGCAGCTTGGCGGCACGATCGTCATCGGCACGGCCATCCGCACAGTGCAGGACGTATTCGGCAAGGTCTTCAACGAAGGCCCGGCCTTTGCCCGCGATGGCAGCCAGTTCGATGCGCTGATGGACGATGGGCATCGCTTTGCAGTCGGCAGCATACCGGCCATTGCCCTGCACGTTCCGGGCCATACCCCCGCGTGCCTTGCCTATGCCATCGGGGATGCGCTGTTCGTCGGCGATACGCTGTTCATGCCCGATTATGGCACGGCCCGCGCCGATTTTCCCGGCGGCGATGCGCGCACGCTGTTCCGTTCGATCCGCCGCCTGATGCAACTGCCGGAACAGACGCGGGTTTTCCTGTGCCACGATTACAAGGCGCCAGGGCGCGATGCCTTTGTCTGGGAAACCACCATCGGTGCGCAGCGCACGGCCAATGTCCACGTCCACGATGGCGTTGCCGAAGATGCCTTTGTCGCCATGCGCGAAGCACGCGATGCCACCCTGGGCATGCCGCGGCTGATCCTGCCGTCGATCCAGATCAACATGCGCGCAGGCCACCTGCCCGAACCCGAAGCCAACGGCGTGCGCTACCTCAAGCTGCCGCTGGACCTGCTGTGATCCTGCTCGATCTGCAACACCTGCTGGCCGCCGTTTCGGGCGTGCTGGTGGGGTTCGTGCTGGGGCTGGTTGGCGGCGGCGGGTCGATCCTGGCCGTGCCGCTGATGGTCTATCTGGTCGGTGTCGCCAGCCCCCATATCGCCATCGGCACCAGCGCGCTGGCAGTGGCGGCCAATGCGCTGTCGGGGCTGGCCAGCCACGCCCGCGCGCGCAACGTCAACTGGCGCTGCGGCGGCATGTTCGCGGCGGCGGGCGTATTCGGCGCGCTGGCCGGATCGACGCTGGGCAAGGCCATGGACGGCCAGCGGCTGCTCGCCCTGTTCGCGCTGCTGATGCTGGGCGTGGCCTTTGCGATGTGGCGCGGGCGCGGCGATCAGGGCGTGGAAGGCGTGGTCTGCAACCGCGAAAACCTGCCGCGCGTGACCGTGTTCGGTTTTGGCACCGGGGCGCTTTCCGGCTTCTTCGGGATCGGTGGCGGCTTCCTGATCGTGCCCGCGCTGGTTGCCTCCACGGCGATGCCGATCGGCCGCGCCATCGGCACATCGCTGGTTGCGGTGTTCGCCTTCGGCCTTGCCACCGCGCTGAACTATGCGGCGTCCGGGCTGATCGACTGGCCGCTGGCCATCGCCTTCATCCTCGGCGGCATCGCCGGGTCGGTCGGCGGCACCCGCGCATCGGCCCGGCTGGCCACACGCAAGGGCGCGCTGAACAGCGTTTTTGCCGGACTGATCGTGATCGTGGCGCTCTATATGCTGGCGCGAAGCTGGCCGGCGCTATTCAACTAAATCGGCCTTGCCGGATCGTCCGCGAACGCCTAGGAGGCAGCCCGTCGGGGAGTAGCGCAGCCTGGTAGCGCATCTGGTTTGGGACCAGAGGGTCGTAGGTTCGAATCCTATCTCCCCGACCACTTCTCCATCATCGCCGGCCCATCATCGCCATCAACCGACCGGCAGGCCGCCAGTCTGGCGCAGGGCTTCGCCCAGGGCCACCGCGCTGGCGATGGCGAGGTTGAGCGAGCGGACCTCTGCCCGGATCGGGATGCGCACGCGGGCATCGCACGCCTGCGCCACGGGATCGGGCACGCCGCCGCTTTCCTTGCCGAACAGCAGCACGTCATCGGGCGCGAAGGCGAAATCGTGGAGCAGCCCTTCGCCCTTCGTAGTGAACAGCACGAGACGGCGCGGCGCCACCGCCGCCCGGAATGGCGCAAACCCGGCGTGGCGGGCAAAGCGGACGTGGTCGATATAATCCATCGCCGCGCGGCGCACGCGGCGGTCGTCCCACGCAAAGCCGAGCGGTTCGATCAGATCGACATCGACGCCGAAACAGGCCCCCAGCCGCAGCACTGCGCCGACATTCCCGGCGATCTCCGGTTCATACAGCGCAAGGCGCATCATTCCACCGTGACGGACTTGGCCAGGTTGCGCGGCTGGTCCACGTCGGTGCCCTTGGCCACGGCCACGTGGTAGGCCAGCAACTGGACCGGCACCGCATAGACCAGCGGCGCGATCAGCGGGTGGACGCGGGGCATCTCGATCGTGGCAAGACAGCCTTCACCGGCCTCGGCAATGCCCGCCGCATCGGAAATCAGCACGACCTTGCCGCCGCGCGCGCGCACTTCCTGCATGTTCGACACGGTCTTTTCGAACAGCGGGCCGGATGGCGCCAGCACGATCACCGGCACCGCTTCGTCGATCAGCGCGATGGGGCCGTGCTTCATTTCCCCGCTGGCATAGCCTTCGGCGTGGATATAGCTGATTTCCTTGAGCTTCAGCGCCCCTTCCAGCGCCAGCGGATAATCCGGCCCGCGCCCCAGGTAGAGCACGTCGCGCGCCGGCGCGATCAGGTGCGCCATGGCGGCAATTTCCTCGTCAAACGCCAGCGCGGCGTTGAGCGCGGCGGGCACTTCGACAAGCTGTTCGACAATCGCCGCCTCTTCCGCGCGGGTAACCCGCCCGCGCTTGACCGCAAGATGCACCGCGAGCGCGGCCAGCACGGCAAGCTGGCAGGTGAACGCCTTGGTCGATGCCACGCCGATTTCCGGCCCGGCGTGGGTCGGCAGCAGCAGGTCCGCTTCGCGCGCCATGGTGCTGGTGGGCACGTTGACGACCACCGCGATGGTCTGCCCCGCCGCCTTGCAATGGCGCAGCGCCGCCAGCGTATCGGCGGTTTCGCCGCTCTGCGAAATGAACAGCGCAAGGCCGCCCGGCTCCAGCACCGGATCGCGGTAACGGAACTCGCTGGCCACATCGATATCCACGGGCAGGCGCGCGAACTGTTCGAACCAGTACTTGGCGACCATCCCGGCGTAATAACTCGTCCCGCAGGCGACAATCGTCACGCGGTTGATGCGTGCCAGATCGAAGTCGATCTGCGGCAGCGCCACGGTCTGTTCGACCCGGCGCAGATAGCTGCGCAGCGTCTGCGCCACGACCACCGGCTGTTCGAAGATCTCCTTCTGCATGAAGTGACGGTAATTGCCCTTTTCGATGGCCGCGGCGGTTGCCCCCGAAGCCACGATGGGCCGGTCCACCCGCTGGTTTTCGGCATCGAAGATCTGCGCGCCATCGCGGGTGATGACCACCCAATCGCCTTCTTCCAGATAGGTGATGCGCTGCGTCAGCGGCGCCAGCGCCAGCGCATCGGAACCCAGATAGGTTTCCCCTTCGCCATAGCCGACCACCAGCGGCGAGCCGAGCCGCGCGCCGATCAGCATGCCGTCATGGCTGCGGAACGCGATGGCCAGGGCAAAGGCCCCGCGCAACTGCGGCAGCACCGCCTTGACCGCATCCTGCGGCGAAAGCCCCGCTTCCACCTGTTCGGACACGAGATGCACGACCACTTCGGTATCGGTTTCGCTTTCGAAGCGGCGCCCGCGCGCGGTCAGCGCATCGCGCAGCGGCTTGAAGTTTTCGATGATCCCGTTGTGCACCAGCGCGACATGATCGGTCGCGTGCGGGTGGGCGTTGCTGGTGGTCGGTGCGCCGTGCGTGGCCCAGCGGGTGTGGGCGATCCCGATCAGGCCGGACGCGGGGTTGCGCGCCAGTTCGATGACCAGGTTGCCCAGCTTGCCTTCGGCGCGGCGGCGCACCAGTTGCCCACCTTCGACCAGACAGATGCCCGCACTGTCATACCCCCGGTATTCCATCCGGCGCAGGCCATCGACCAGCCGATCCGCGACCTGTTCCTTGCCGACGATTCCGATGATTCCACACATGCTGCTGCTTGATCCTGCTATGCCCGTTTCCGGGACCGTCGCGCACGCTTATGGCACGAAATCGTTGGCATCTTCTTTCCATTTGCCAGCGCGCACAGGTTTGTCCAGCCGGGAATGCTGCGAGGCATCACAGGCAGCAGCGGTATCGATTACCATGAAACACCAACACCCGCTGCAAAGTGGGAGATTTTGCAAAGGTGCACGTCGCGCACCAATTTCAACGATATTCCAGGGCATTCAACGAAACGAATATTCACCGTACTTTGAGAAGTAGTAGTATATGCTTTTTTCTGCAACACTAAGAGAAAGTTGCATCATTTCATCCTCAGTCCATTCTTCTACTCTAAAATAAAACGTACCCCTGTCGAAAACATTATTGACCCCCTGATCATGAAGATGCTCAACATTAAGCCTCCCAAACTGAGCAATTGTTACAACTCGGTCGATAATTGAGGAATCATCAGAAAAATCGCAACCATCGCCAAAGCATACGAACGGGAAAATAGATTCTGTTTTCATCGCCGTCCGAAAGCCGATGACATTCTTGCCTAGCCGCTCAATAGCATTGCCGCGCGCCTGCTTTGCCTTACCCTCTTGCGCCCTTAAGTCGTTGGTTCCCTGATTCTTTTTTTCAGCAATTAGAATCGGAAAAGCTTGGTCATTCTTGTCCAAAAGCGAAAGGATCCCGCCGTCGGGACGCATTGCAGACGTTTCAAAATTATAGTGAAAATCGACCGCCGGAAACGACGTGCGCAGCTTTTCAACGACGTCACGCAACTTCCATTCGGCCACATGATTCAACCTGACACCCTCAAACTTGGCCTTCAGATTTTCTTCCACGCGCCGAATGGCCCGATCCAGTGCCTTTTCCTGACGCTTTGATCGTGTGTTTATGACCGTATTAGCCCGCTGATTACGGAGATCACCCTTGCGCGCCACGGAATACTACCTTTTATCAACCAGATACAGAAACTCTGTCACATGAATATCTCGCCCTGACAAATTTCGGCATCCACGAAATGTATTGTAACGGGTATCCATGACACTCACTTCGCCAAGGGCAACAAGTTCGGACAAAAAGCGTTCGTGAGGTATAAAGCCTTCCGAATTATACGAAATAAGAACGAACTTTGCATTCACATGTTCAACAGCATCAAACAGCGCCGCCTCAGCATGCTGCGCTTTGTTATATAGCGAACGATTCCAATCAACTGGAATACCAGAAATCTTGCTCACTGCCTCCGGCCTCCTGTAATCACACAGAAGGTTCAGCATGAAATAATTCGATCCATAGGGGTGTTGATTATATGGAGGATCAAAATATGCAATATCTACAGGATCAATTTCACGAACCAAATAGTTCGCATCGCAATTGTAAATACGACTTTCGCATACAAAATTACTAAAAATCGGCGCCTGAACCGTTATATCTCTTTTTATCCGCGAAAGTGCGTTGCGAGCCGTTCCACCGAACTGACCGACTCCCTGCTTGTTCTTGTAGAAACCTTTGAAAACACCTGACGTGTTTGCATACATTGAAGCCTGTGACAGCACCGGCGCCAGCACGAATGCGCGAAGTTCCTCTGGCGTGGATGCAAGCACACGGCAGAACGTGTCTAGGAATATGGCATTGCGCCGCGTGTAGAACACCCGCTCCCCTGGCCGAATGTCCTCATCATCCTGTGGTGCGTAAAGCTCCGCGATAAAGCCCGGACTAAAGGTCTCCTCTATCGCGCTGCGAACTCGCCGCAACTCAGCCGCAAGAGTAGATTCATCCACGTCCTGCGCATTTGCCTGATAACAGGTGTTGACCACATTGCTGTACAGTTCAAGGTCATTGCAGTGGAGGACCCGGCAGTGTTGGCGCGCCATACGCGCCACGACGCCCGTCCCTGAAAAAAGATCAAGAAAGTCAATTTTCTCTTTGCCAAGTCGCGCCTTCGCTTGCCGAATACCCGCCTCTATAAAAGGTAGCAGTGATCGCTTGTTACCGATGTAAGTTATCAACTGCGTTGCCAAGAACGCATCGCTTTCCGACGGCAGTTCTTCGAACAGGCAGTGTTGCGCAATAGACATTGGCGAATGCAACCCTCAATCGTTCTATATATGTTTTCAGGCTAACCCTTACGGCCAAGCAAGACAATCCCTCCTTCCCCTCACCCCCGCTTCTCCGCCTTCTTCTTCTTCATCGCATCGTGGAAGCGGTCGGCCCAGCCGGGCTTCACAAGCTGCTCCGCGCGGACCATGCGCAGTTCGCCGTCGGCCACGTCGCGCGAAACCGCACTGCCCGCCGCCACGATGGCGTCTGCGCCGATCCTGACCGGGGCGATCAGCGCAGAGTTGGAGCCGATGAAGGCACGTTCGCCGATCACCGTCTTGTGCTTGAAGTACCCGTCGTAATTGCAGGTGATCGTGCCCGCGCCGATGTTCGCGCCCGCGCCCACATCGGCGTCGCCCAGATAGGTCAGGTGGTTGGCCTTGGCCCCGGCGTGGAGTGTGGCGTTCTTGATTTCCACGAAATTGCCGACCTTGGCCTTTTCCTCCAGCCGCGCACCGGGGCGCAGGCGGGCATAGGGGCCGATCTGCACGCCTTGCGCCAGCGTGGCGCCTTCCAGATGGCTGAAGGCGTGAATCGTTACGTGGTCGGCCACGGTCACGCCGGGGCCGAACACCACGTTGGGTTCGATCGTCACATCGCGGCCGATCTGGGTGTCCCAGGCGAACCACACGGTTTCGGGTGCGATCAGGGTGGCGCCATCGGCCATGGCCTGCGCCCGGCGGCGCTGCTGCCAGCGGCTTTCCGCGGCGGCCAGTTCGGCGCGGGCGTTGATCCCGGCCACTTCATCGGCATCGTCGGTTACCACCACGGCGCAGGGACGGCCATCGGCAATGGCGATGTTGACCACATCGGGCAGGTAGTATTCGCCCTGCGCATTGGCGTTGCCGACGCGGGCCAGAAGATCGAACAGATCGGCGCTGCGCACCGCCATCAGCCCGGAATTGCACACCCGGCAGGCGCGTTCCTCATCCGTCGCGTCCTTGAACTCCACCATCTTTTCAATGCGGCCATCGCGCGCGATGACTCGCCCGTATTGCAGCGGATCGTCGGGCGTGAAGCCCAGCACAACGGCGGCAGGGGCATCGGCGTGGTGCAGCCGCGCGATCATCGCCTGCATGGTGGCGGCGCGCACGAATGGCACATCGCCATAAAGGATCAGCACATCGCCCACGAAGCCCGCCAGCGCATCGTGCGCCTGCTGCACCGCGTGGGCGGTGCCAAGCTGGGGGTCCTGCACGGCAATGGTGGCGGCGGCACCCAGGGCCTTTTCCAACTGTTCGCGCCCGTGGCCTGCCACCACGACCTGCCGCTGCGGGGCAAGCTGCGCGGCGCTGTCCATCAGGTGCAGGATCATCGCCCGCCCGGCAATCGGGTGGAGCACCTTGTGCAGATCGCTTTTCATCCGGGTGCCCTTGCCGGCGGCAAGCACGACAATGGCCAGAGGGGCGGCGGCGGGGGTCGGTTCAGTCATGGCCGCATCCTTGCCAGACAAATCTTGCGCTTTCCAGAACGCCACGCCAGTTGCACACACCATGGCACGATTTCCTTACGATGTGGTCGGGTTCGACCTTGACGGTACGCTGCTGGATACCAGCCGCGATCTTGGCCACGCGCTCAACCATGCGCTGGCGCTGGCGGGGCGGCCGCCGGTCCCGCTCGGCGATGTGCGGCGCCATGTCGGCGGCGGCGCGGCGCAGATGCTGCGGTCGGCGCTGCGCGAATCCGGCGGGGTGGACGAAGCCTCCTTCGCGGGCCTGCAGGCGCGGCTGGTCGCCTTCTATGCGGAAAACATCGCCCACCACACCGCGCTGTTTGCCGGTGGCGCGGCGATGCTCGATGCGCTGGCGGCGCGCGGGGTGACGCTGGCCATCGCCACCAACAAGGCGGAAGGTCTGGCGGTGCGCCTGCTCGAAGAACTGGAGCTGGCCAGCCGCTTTGCCGCGATCATCGGTGGCGATACGCTGGGGCGCGAACGGGCCAAGCCCGCGCCCGACATGCTGCACGAAATGGTGCGGCGCTGCGGCGGCGGGCGCGCGGCGTTCGTGGGCGATACCACGTTCGATATCGGCGCGGCGCGCGCGGCGGGGCTGCCGGTGGTGGCGGTGCGCTTTGGCTTCTGCGATCTGCCGCCCGACGATCTGGGCGCCGATGCGGTGATCGACCACTATGACGATCTGGTGGATGTGCTTGAACAGCTTGGCAATTCCGGTCAGGTATGACCCCATCTGGCATAAAGGATACGGCGATGGCGCAAGACTATGTTCCCCCCAAAGTCTGGACCTGGGAAAAGCCCAGCGGCGGCACCTTTGCCGCGATCAACCGCCCCATCTCCGGCGCCACGCGCGATGCCGATCTTCCGGTGGGCCGCCATCCGATCCAGCTCTACTCGCTTGGCACGCCAAACGGCATCAAGGTCACGGTGATGCTCGAAGAACTGCTCCAGCTTGGCCATACCGGCGCGGAGTATGACGCCTGGCGCATCGGCATTGGCGACGGGGACCAGTTTTCCAGCGGGTTCGTGGCCATCAACCCCAATTCCAAGATCCCCGCAATGGTCGACCGGTCCGGTCCTGATCCGGTGCGGGTGTTCGAATCCGGGGCTATCCTCATGTATCTGGCGAAAAAGTTCAGCGCGTTCCTCCCCGCATCGGGCGCGGCGCGGGCAGAATGCCTTTCGTGGCTGTTCTGGCAGGTCGGCAGCGCACCGTTCATCGGCGGCGGGTTCGGGCACTTCTACCACTACGCGCCGGTCAAGATCGAATACGCGATCGACCGCTATGCGATGGAGACAAAGCGCCTGTTCGACGTGGCCGACCGGCGGCTGGCGCAGACACGGTTTCTGGCGGGGGACGATTACACCATTGCCGATATCGCCGCCTATCCCTGGCTCGGCGCCCTGTGGCGCGGCGAAGCCTATGGCGAAGCGGCGACCTTCCTCTCGATGCACGAATATGAACATGTCGGACGCTGGGTGACGGAAATCGATTCGCGTCCCGGCGCGATCCGCGGGCGGCTGGTGAATGCCCCAACGGGCATTGCCGAACGCCACGGCGCGGCCGATATCGACGCGGTGCTCGACAGCCGCGGCTGAGGCCCCCGTCACGCCGGTTTTGCGGGCTTTTGCGGATGATCGGGACACGGCAGGGGCGCTTCATGTCACTTTAGGTGTCGTTCAGGTCACCCCCTTTTCATCCGCGAACGCGCCGCTATAAGCGCGCTCACTGTTGGGGCGTCGCCAAGTGGTAAGGCACCGGTTTTTGGTACCGGCATTCGCAGGTTCGAATCCTGCCGCCCCAGCCAGCTCCACTGTCAGCGCCGTCAGGTGGCGCAGGTTCGAATCCTGCCGCCCCAGCCAGCTCCGCTGTCAGCGCCGTCAGGTGGCGCAGGTTCGAATCCTGCCGACCCAGCCAGTGCTTCCGGAATCCGCCGTTACCCCGCCTTGCGCGCCTTGTGTTCGGCCAGCAGGCGGTCAAGTTCCTCGATGCGGTTGCGCTCGGTCGTGCCTTTGGGCAGGCCCTTGAGACGGCACGCCGCCCACAGGCTCTTGCGTTCCGCTTCGAGCGCCTTGAGGTACAGATCAGCCATCGCTTGCTTCCTTCTTGCGCGCCTTCGGCCGGCTGGCGCGGGTGCGCCGGGCGGTCATCGCGCCGGTGTTTTCATTTTCTTCGGCGGAAAGCTTGCGCCAGCGTTCGAGGCGGTCGGTCCCCACATCGCCTTGCGCCAGCGCAGCCTGGATTGCGCAGCCCGGTTCGGCACCATGCGTGCAATTGGTGAAGCGGCAATCGAGCGCAAGCGCGGCGATATCGTCGAACACTTCGGCAATGCCGGTGGCCGCTTCGGACAACTGGAACTCGCGCATGCCGGGCGTATCCATCAGCCAGCCGCCCTGCGCCAGCCGGTGCATTTCGCGCACCGTGGTGGTGTGCCGCCCCTTGCCGTCCGCTTCGCGCACCGCCTGCGTCGCTATGCTGTCCGATCCGCGCAAGGTGTTGACCAGCGTGGATTTGCCAACGCCGGACGATCCCAGCAGCGCCACCGTTTCCCCGGCGGGGCAGCATGTCGCCAGCCGGGCGACGCTGGCCGGATCGCGCGCGTTCACCGCTTCGACCTGCAAGCCGGGCCGCAGGCCTTGCGCGGCGGCGCGGTAATCATCCAGCCGATCGGTGAGGTCGATCTTGGTGAGCACGACAACCGGCCGGACCCCCACTTCGCCCGCCAGCACGAGATAGCGTTCCAGCCGCGCCACGCTGAAATCCTGGTTGCACGAGGTGACCACGAACAGCGTATCGACATTGGCCGCGATCAGTTGCAGGCGACGGTCATCGCCCGGCGCGCGGCGCTTGAACAGGTTTGCCCGCGCCAGCAGGCGGCGCGGTTCCAGCGTTTCAGGGTCGATCAGCAGCCAGTCGCCCACGGTCGCGCGGTCTTCCTCACCCTCGGCAACGGGCAGGCGCGACGATATCTGCCGCCACAGGCCTTCGCCTGCGACCACCACTTCGCCGCGGTGCACGGCCATGACGCGCACCGGCTGCAAATGCGCCGCTTCATCGGCAGTAACCTGTCCGGCAAAGAACGCGGTCCACCCCAGATCGGGCAGAAGCAGGTCGGACACATCCATAAGGCGCGAAGCGGGCTCTTTCATCGGGTCAACGGGCAGGGTCGGAGCAGGGCCGCGCGATCAGGCATGCCGGACCGCGCGCAATGCTGCTGGCGCCATACATGGCATTGACGGCCTTGGATACTGCGCGGTTGCACCGGCGCGGGCTTTGCGCAAGATGCGCACTGCCAATGAAGAAGAAGCGCCGCTTTCTGACCGCCACGATGCCCGATGGCTATGTCAAGACCATCGGTCCGACGACGGACAGCTTCACGCATTACTGGCGGATCGTCGCCACGCTGGAAAACGGCAAGACCGAGGTTTTCTGGGGCCATTGCCGATCGCTGGCCGAAGCACGCGCCAAGCGCCAGCCGGCGCAGGATGCGGCGCGGATGCGCGGCTGGGCCAGTTTTGCCTTCGAAATTGCGGAACTGGTCGAAACCCCGGCTTGAACGGCACGCGGACGGGGGCAGCGGTCGCGGCGCGGTAGGGGTTTTCCCTTGGCCGCGATCAGCCCGATATTGACCCGGACCGTGCATGGTGCCCGCTCGACAAACCACGACACGAGGGACACGGCGCCCGCAACCGGCACCACGAACCGAAAATCCATGACCCGCACACTTGCCTTGCAATGGACCCTCGTCGCGCTCGTCATGCTGGCCTGCCTGCTGATGCCGCGCGCCGGTTCGGCGGTGCTGCTCCTGCCCCTTCAGGGGCGAACTGCGGCGCTTTCCGCACCGGTATTCAGCAAAGAGGGCATGGTAGTGCTTGGCCATGGGCGGATTGGCGGAAGCGTGCTGATCCTGCCGCGCGGCACCGTGCCGGTCTGGCGGCTGCTCGCCAACGGAATCGTGCCGCTTGCCGTTCCACCAACGC
>Ga0209815_1000172_pt1 | contig 49887 bp, 36 predicted proteins | sample CoawatmetaG00DNA_FD_187507 | JGI IMG/M metagenome (GOLD analysis project Ga0209815, IMG submission 187507) | Marine microbial communities from the West Antarctic Peninsula - Coastal water metaG002-DNA (SPAdes) (version 2) | ecosystem: Environmental > Aquatic > Marine > Coastal ...
TATTTGCACCCGCATTAAGGGAATACCTTATGAGACTACTGGAGAAATGGCAGAGCGGTCGAATGCGGTAGTCTTGAAAACTATTGACTGTAACAGGTCCGGGGGTTCGAATCCCTCTTTCTCCGCAGAATGGAGTTTTAATTAAAACTTATTCAATCTAAACACCCTATAAATGTAGCATTTATAGGGTTTTTTCTTTTTCACACACTTTCAAAAGACACATAAAACAGCAAAGTTTAGTTACCCTATGCATGTCCCTATTGCTTTTTTAGCAATATTTTCAAAATAGGGTAACTAGATTAAAAGTATTCGCTGCTAATTCGCCGTAATCATTAGGTGTTCAGGATGTTTTTAAATAAGATTTGCTTTAATTTAAAAACACAAAAATGGTACAAATTATTTATTTTATTAAGTCAGAAAAAGTTAAAAGTAATGGTGAATGTCCAATTTATGCTAAAATAAAGTTTGGGCAGCAATCGATAACCATGAGCGTGCGTCAAAATATTTCTTTGAAACGTTGGAATTTTACAAATAATCTCAGGAATCCTTTGAAATTAGAAAAGGAAAAAGTGATTAAAGCGTCGCTTGATTCTTTGTTACTAAATTTTGAAAGAAAAGTATCGCAATTAATTAGAGAAAACTCTTTGGTAGACCTGAATGCTATCAAGCACGATATTATTGGAAGGCCTTTTAAAAAGGAACAAACTATAGGGCTTTTGGATATATTTGAAATTCACAATAATGCATTTCAAAAGAAAGTGCATGCAAGAGAACGCTCAGTAGCTTCCTTGCAAAAGTATAAGCGTTCTAAAGAGTTGATAAAACTCTTTTTATCTAAAAACTATGGCTTGGAAAACATTGCTCTCGATAAAGTAAATGGTTCTTTTATTTATAATTTAGAATCCTTTTTAAGATATGAAAGCGTTTATAAAGGAAGGGTCGGGATTAAGAATAATTCTGTTGTAAAATATTTTAAGAATTTTAAAACGGTATGCAATTTTGGAATAAAGCTTGAACTTATAGTTAGAAACCCTTTTAATAAATTCGAAGCAAAATTGCAGGTGAAAGATGCTATATATTTAACGAAAGAAGAGCTAGATAAGATTGAAAAAAAAATATTTCATATTGAAAGATTGGAAAAAGTTAAGGATATTTTTCTTTTTAGTTGTTACACAGGATATGCACCTATTGATGCGCAAAGTCTTACAGACAAAAATATGATTTGTAATAATGCTGGAGACCTTTGGATTGTGACCGATAGAATTAAAACAGGAATAAGAGCCAATGTTCCTGTATTGCCAACTGCACATAGAATTATTTCAAAATATAAAGGTTTGCAATTAGGGCTGATTCCTTCAATGTCAAATCAAAAAATGAACGCGTATCTTAAGGAAGTGGCAGATTTATGTGGAATTGATAAGAACTTAACTTGGTATGTTGCTCGACATACATTTGCTACAACTGTAACATTGGGTAATGGTGTTAAATTAGAAAATGTTTCCGCTATGATGGGACATTCAAATGTCAAGCAAACACAACACTATGCAAAAGTTTTAGATTCAAGTGTTAATGATGATATGAAAAAACTGACAAAACTGTATAATTAGTTTCCTGCGAATACAGGGTTTTTTGAATACTATTTTTTTTATCTTAGCTTTTAAATAATTTAAATATGGATTACGCGTATCAGGTACAAAACAAAATTACGGAACTACTTGCTTTTAAAATTAGTTTTAATGAAGTTGATAAGAGTTATTTATTTAACGATAATCAGGCTCGTGAGATTAATACGCTTTATTATTCTGAAAAAATTCAGAACATAAAATATTTGTTATTTCAACAATTAAAAAACGGGACAAACCATAAAGAGTTCTTACAAAATTTACTGGACCTTTTTTGGGGTAAAATTGAATATATAGAAGGGTTTAAATGTTTTTCTTCAGTTTTTTTTGAGTTATATGCTAAGAACATCGTTTTGCTTGTAAACGCCTCGCAGGGTTTGGCGGGTCAAAATAAAGAACTCTTTGAGAATTATAAGACATATGCGCTTTCCGCAAATAATGAAAATAATGATTTATTTGATTTTTTAAATTTTATCGCAGGGGGTATGAATCATTTTCAGAATGATTTAGATTTCGAAAAGGGGCTTCTATTGCATGCTTTAGAAACTTATAGAGAAACGTTAACCCATCTTTACCAATATATTTATTCAATACATATGAATATAGATTATACTGATTTTAAAAAGTTGGAGTTTAAGGGGTTTGAAAAAGATAAAATATCTTTAAAATCAACTAATTTGATTCATATTAATTTAGAGAAAAAAAGTATTGCTCACCTTTTTAGATTTTTTTTAGAAGAAGAAATATTTGTATTTGATACTTCAAGTAATTATCACAATGAGTTAAAAATGAAGCAATTTGTTGAAGATAACTTCACGTTTTTGAATAATGAAAAGAAGAAAGTTGGCATTAAGAGATTGAATAGAGAATATTCAGAATCCGGTTCAAAGGAACCTGAGGAGCTTATAAAACAGCAACAGATGTTTAATCATTTAATTAACCTTTTGGAAAATAGAAGAAATCAGGTTATCAAAATTCTTCAGAAGAATTCTTAGTCTCTATTTTATATTATTTTTAGTATAGCTGCTCTGTTATTGTTTTTGGAGGACAGTTTCTCCTCTAAATCTAACCGTTCCTTCTTGGCTATCCATATGGGGTAATCTAGTCCGTATATTTGAGTATTGTAGATATTAATTAATATCAGTTAAATTATTAGTTCATTCAAAGTATTCGCTGCAGATTCGCTCAAAATTTCATTTACTTCTCTTTTTAATTTTTTTCTTTGCATTGTAAGTTTTAAAATAATTTATTATGTATCATATCACAGAAGAAATAAGAATACCAACAGTCAACACAATTAAATATTTACTTGAACCAATCGTTAAAAAATTGGATCATTTAGGCACCTTAGTTTCAATAAGTTCATCTAATAATACAATTCCAAAGTATTATCGGAATAATGACTTAAAACGCTTATTTGGTTTATCTAACAATACAATAGTTAAGTATCGTGAAACTGGCTTGTTGCCATATACTAAATTAGGAGAAATCTTTTTATACGAAGTAAAATACATTGATTTGATTTTAAAAGAAAACTCAGTAAAATTATAGATTATGAAAGATCCATTTACAAATGAAGAATTTAATCCCAAACGTAATAATCAAAAATTCGCCAATTCTAAAAATCGTATAAAATTTCACAATACAAGAGCAAATCAACTTAGAGTAGAAAAAGCATTTATCGACAGACCATTAAATAACAATCTGAAAATTTTAAACAATATTATGGCTGATAAAGATGATGAAACTTTTCATAAAGAGTTCTTAAGAGGAAAAGGGTTTAATTTTACAATTTTTAATTCTACTTGCAAAACTGAAGGTACAACAGGTTATTGTATCTATAATTTTATAATTATTTATAATTCATCTAATGTCAAAATCATACGAAATAATTGACCCGAGTCTCTATGTAATGATAAAGAAAGCATCAAATCAAAATATTTTATCAATTGAGAATGAAAAGATAAAAAAAATAAACTTTATAATCATAATTTCTATTGTGGCGGCAATAGGTTTAAGTTCTATATACTATAGCAATCAAAAGAGGAAAAAAGATGATGAAGTAAATTAAGAGATTTCATTATTTTCAGTAATAACAATTATTTTAGGCAATAATAATTATTTTAGAAAATAACTTTTTGGTATAAGTTTTTAAGTAGATAGTAAAATTAATTTTTTTTTTAGGTTCAGTGCTCTGCGTTTCTTTTAGATAAGAACTACATTAAATGAAATAAGTTTGTTTATTGATTAATAAATACATATTTTTGGTAAACCAATTTGGTAAACCAGTAGTAAATATGTTATCTAAAAACGAATTAACTAATAATCCTCTAAATCTCTTGGCTTTAAAAATAGTATTTATTTTAGTACGTTAAATGCAGATGTGCTGGCACAACTAAAAAGATTATTATCCAATAATCTAAACTATATTACAATACAAAAAGTCTTTTAAAAAAAATAAAGCATCTAAAGTTATAAAACATAATATCAATATGAAAAAAATAATATACAGTTTCGTTTTATGTATGCTACTTATTGCTTGTAGTAATTCTCTGATAGTCAATTCAATTAAGGTTACTAATATCGATGAGCTTAATAAAGCAATTGATTCTTGTAAAGCTGGAGACCAGATTATTTTGGCAAATGGAATTTGGAAAGATGTACAAATTAAATTTAGAGGAAAAGGAACAATAGACAACCCTATAACGATTAAAGCAGAAACCACTGGTAAGGTAACTATTGAGGGTGAATCTTATTTAAAATTTGGAGGTGAATATTTAGTAGTTGAAGGTTTATATTTTAAGAACGGATTCTCACCATCCAATGCAGTCATAGATTTTAAGATAAGCAGTAAAGATAAACCAGATGAAATTTCAAATAATTGTAAAGTCACCAATTGTGTTATTGAAGATTTTAATAAACCAAAGCGAGATAAAAGCGATTTATGGGTTCAGTTTTGGGGCCGTCACAACACGTTAAGCAACTGCTATATTGCAGGTAAAACTAACAGAGGACCCACTGTAAGAGTTAGTATTGCTGGTATAGAAAGCATTAATAATTACCATCAAATTGTTAACAATCATTTTGGACCAAGACCAGTAAAAGGCGGTCCAAGCGGAGAAACCATTCAATTAGGGGATAGTTATACTTCTATGTCACCAAGTCATACAATGGTGGCAAATAATTTATTTGAAGAATGCAATGGCGAAGTTGAAGTGATTTCAAGTAAAACAAATTTTAATATATTTAAAAACAACGCATTTTATAAAAGTGAAGGTTCTCTTGTAACGCGCCATGGTAACTACTCTATGATTGATGGAAATTATTTTATTGGAGATGGTGAGAACGAAAACTATGGAGGAATCCGAATTATTAATACAGGACATTGGGTTGTCAATAACTATTTTTACGGACTAAAGGGAAAGAGTTTTAGAAGTCCATTAGCTGTCATGAATGGTATTCCTAAATCACCGTTAAACCGCTACAACCAAGTTACAGATGTGGTTGTAGCCTACAATACCTATGTAAATTGTAGTTCTCCTTGGCAATTTGGTGTAGGCACAAACATTGCACAAGCAAAGGTATTGCCTAAGTCTGAAATTCGATCGGCAAGAGCCATTAGAACAACCGTTGCAAACAATATTATTTACAATGAAAAAGGATTGGAAAGTATTGTTGTGGAAAACGACAAAGCAGATGGTGTCGCCTTTATGAAGAACATTATAAACAATCAAGGAGTTGCTTTTAAAGACTTTGACGGAGGTATAATTGAAGCCTCTTTAGATTTAAAAAAAATATCAGATAATATGTATATCCCCACAGGAATACCTAATGATTTTGAAGCCTTTAATGGTTTCGATTTTAATACTATTGAAACAGATTTATTACGTGTTTCTAGAAAAGACAATAATAGTATTGGTGCAATAATTGGTAAAGATGTTTTCAATCCTAATATTTTAGACAAATCTAAATATGGTACGACTTGGTTTTCTAATGAAGTGGAAGCCAGAGATCCAGTAATACATACTGTTACTAAAACAGAAGAATTACAAACTAAAATAAACAGAGCGAGCAATGGTGATGTTATCTCATTAATAAAAGGTGTTTATAACATAGATAAATCCGTAGTAATTAATAAAAGATTGACGATTGAATCAGAACCAGATGCTAAAGCACAACTTATTTTTTCTGGAGCATCTAACACACCATTATTTTCATTACAACCTAAAGGGAAACTAACCATAAATAATATAGTTTTAAAAGGAAATATTTCAAATTATGCTTTTGCAAGTTTAAAACAGAACATGTCTAATCACTTTGGATTAACCGTTTCAAATTCTGAAATAAGTAATTTTAATTACGTGCTAAAAGCCTATAAAGAATCTTTTGCTGAGCGTATTACTTTTGAAAACACAACAATTTCAAACTGCGAAAACGGAATAGAATTATCTGAAGAAAAAAACGATAAAGGCGATTATAATACAGAATATTTAACTATAAATAACTGTAATTTCAATACTATAAAAGCAAATGTTATTGATTATTACAGAGGAGGATATGATGAATCTACTATTGGTGGAAATCTTTTGTTAACAAACAGCACATTTATAAATTGTGGCGCAAAAGAGAAAAATAAAAGACTACTAAATCATAACGGTATTGTGAATGTAAATATAACTAAAAATACATTTAAAAATAACCCAGTTCAGTTTGTGTCTATTCTTTGGGGAGCAAAGAATAATGTGGAGTCTGATAATAACTTGATGAATTCTGGACAAATAAAAACAGAAGAAAATTTGGTGATGACGATGATGTATTAATTATAAATTAATCAAATGAAAAAAGTATTATTTCCGATAGTAATGTTTTTAATAATAGTTGCCTGTAAAAATAATTCTAAAATCAGTTCAAATTCAGCTATTCAAACAGAAACTATTACAAAATATCCAAGTGATGTAATTCCTTTTATGGATAAATGGAAAATCCTTCTTGGAGATGGAACCCATGTTGATGATTTGATAAATTACCAAAGAGATGATTTTTTTTATATTGAAAATGAAAAGGGAACAGATTGGGTAGTCTATAAAGCACCAAACGCCGGTATTACTTCAAGAACATCTAGTAACACAAGAACTGAATTAGGTGAAAATGCACATTGGATTCCAGAGGTTGGTGGCAAATTAACAGGAACTGTAAAAGTACAGCACGTATCAACTTCAGGAGATGCAACGGCTGCTTCGTCATATGCAGTAGTAATTGGGCAAATTCATAGTGATGAAGGTCATGAAAACGAACCACTAAAAATATACTACAAAAAGTTTCCTGGACACTTAAAAGGTTCTGTATTCTGGAATTATGAAATCAACACAAAGGGCGATAATATTGGGCGATTTGATTATTCTACCGCAGTTTGGGGACACGATTTTTCTGTGGTTGGTAAAGATGCAACTACTTATCCTGAAGAGCCAAAAAACGGTATTGCATTAGGGGAGGAGTTTACATATGAAGTAAATGTTTACAGAGGCATTATGTATTTAATATTTACAAGTGAAGGTCATGAAACTATAACATTTATTAAAAGCTTGATTAAATCAGATTTTACTAAAAAATCAGACATTCCAGAACAAGTATTAAAAGTATATGCAAATAGAAAAAAAGGAGGTGGAGTTGAACGTGCAACTGCTTATGCAGGAGAAAAAAATTATTTCAAACAAGGGTGTTATAATCAGGCTAATCCAAAAAGTACGAAGTCAGAAACCTATAATGGAAATATTGTAAAGCAATATGCTAATGGAAGTTATGCAGAAGTATGGTTTAAAAAGGCTACACTAACTTCAGGAAAGAAACCAAGTGAAAGTAAATAATTGAGAAATTAAGCTACTACAGAATGAAATATTTATATGTTTTAACTTTTCTTTTTATATCTCTTAATATTCATGGACAAGTTGTTTTAGATGCAGACGGTCCGGGAAATACTTATAATTTAATTACATCAGTTTTAGCTCCTGGCTATAATCCAATTGAAGTGCCTGATTGCAATCATACAAGCTTTGGTAACCATATTGATGAAGTTTATGATACTGATTTAAATGCAAATGTTTTTCGTTTTTATATTCATGTGTTACCTGATAATGATAGATGTATTAAGTTTGATAGACAACGTAATGAAATAAAAACATATGATCAATCGCCAGAGAACTTACTCGGTATCGTTGGTGAAAAAGTGATTTATAAGTGGAAATTTAAATTATCAAGTGGGTTTCAGTCCTCTCCAAATTTCACACATTTACACCAGTTAAAATCCGTAGGAGGTTCTTTAGCAAGTATGCCAATGTATACACTAACAGCGCGCAAAGGAAGTCCAGACCGCTTAGAATTGCGCTATGCTGAAACTGACACGCAAATTACATTGGCACAAACAGATTTATTACCTCTGGTTGATACCTGGATGGAAGTTACTGAAAGAATAGAATACGGAATTTCCGGAACCTATGATATAGAAATAAAAAAGATAAGCGATAATTCTGTTCTATTTGCATATACAAACAATGATATTGTTAATTGGAGGCAAAATGCAGAATTTGTAAGGCCAAAATGGGGAATTTATAGAAGTCTAAATAATTCACAGGACCTTAGAGACGAAAATGTATTGTTTGCAAATTTTAGTATTCAAGAAGTTGAAACGCTGTCACTAGCACCTTCAGAATCAAATACAGGGTTTTCTGTTTTTCCGAATCCGGCTAAAAATAGTATACACTTTAGCGGCCTGCACCAAGAGGCTGATAAGATAGAGATGTATACAATAGATGGAAGAAAAGTTATAGAAAAAGCAATCATAAATGCTACTAAAGAGATTCTTGATGTGTCTATATTAAGTAATGGAACCTATATAATTAAAGTTTCTGGAAGCCGGTTAAATCAATCGAGACTAATTTCAATATCTAATTAATGAAAAAAATAATTTTCATAATGGGTGTTTCAGGAAGTGGAAAGAGCACTGTTGGAAAATTATTAGCTGAAGATTTAAATATTCCTTTTTTTGATGGAGATGATTTTCATGCAAAAAGTAATATCATTAAAATGTCTAGAGGACAAGCCTTAACTGATGAAGATCGATTTGGATGGTTACAATCGCTACATAGTTTAGCTAAAAAGCAACTAGAAAAGAATAGCTGTATCATTGTTTGTTCTGCATTAAAAAAGAAGTATCGAGAACTATTATCTAAAGATATTCAAAACAATACAAAATGGATTTTTCTTCAGGGTTCGTTTGAGGAAATAACGGATAGAATCAATAAACGTAAAGATCATTTTATGAATTCAGAGATGTTGAAATCGCAATTTTATATTTTAGAAGAACCCAAAGACGCTATAAAAATTGATATTAATTTAAAGCCAAAAGAAATTATTTCCCTTGTGAAAAATCAATTAGAACGTAAATCAGAATTTGGGTTATTTGGACTCGGTGTCATGGGGAAAAGCCTCTGTAGAAATTTAGCAAATAACGGATTTAAAATTTCTATGTTTAACAGACATGTTGATGGTTTAGAAGTTGATGTAGCTAAAAAATTTAAATCAGAATTTCCTGAACTATCTTCTACTTCTGCTTTTGATGATATTTCTGCTTTTGTAAATACTTTACAACAACCAAGACGTATTATGCTTATGGTTAATGCAGGGGAAACTATAGATTATGTTATTAAGGATTTATTACCACATTTATCTAAAAATGATATTTTAATTGATGGTGGAAACTCTAACTATAAAAAAACAAAAGAACGCATCGAGTATCTAAAAACTAAAAACATTCATTTTATAGGCGCAGGTATTTCTGGCGGAGAAGAAGGCGCTTTAAAAGGGCTATCTATTATGCCAAGTGGAGACAAAGAAACATATACACAAGTAAAAGATTATCTAGAAACAATTTCAGCTAAAGATGAAAATAATTTACCATGTTGCACCTATGTTGGACCGGAAGGCAGTGGTCATTTTATAAAAATGGTACACAATGGTATCGAATATGTAGAAATGCAGTTACTTGCTGAGGTGTCAACTATTTTAAAAAATTTAGGTCAAAATCCAGATCAGATTGCTAATACTTTAGATAGTTGGAAAGACAAAGCAAGTAGTTACTTATTAGAAATAACAACTTCCATTTTAAGAAAAAAAGAAGGTGAAGATTGGTTGGTAAATAAAATACTGGATACAGCAGGAAATAAAGGTACAGGAAACTGGACGACGATTGCTTCTGCAGAACTTGGCGTTCCAAGTACATTGATTGCTTCCGCTTTATTTTCTAGATATATTTCGTTTTATAAAGAAGAACGAATTCGACTAAATATTAATTTTGAAAGGCAAAGTTCTTCAGAATTAAATGTAACCACAAATGATGTGTTAGAAGCCTATCAATTTGCAAGAATTATAAATCATTATCAAGGTTTTAAACTCATAAACGAAGCTTCAAAGAAGTTTTCGTGGAATTTAAATCTAAGCGAAATTGCTAGAATATGGACAAACGGTTGTATTATAAAATCTAGGATAATGCAAGATTTGGTTGAAGTCCTTAAGGATACTGATAATTTATTAGTTAATGCGCAGATAATAGCTATGATTAATCACTACAAACCATCAGCAAAAAAAGTAGTATCACAATGTGTGTTAAATGATTTAACAGTACCCGCATTAAGCGAAACTATTCAATTTTTTAATGGAATTACATCAGTATATGCGTCAGCAAATATAATTCAAGCCCAACGTGATTATTTTGGTGCACATACGTATCAAAGAATAGACGAAAATTCTGAAAAATTTCATCATACCGACTGGAAAAATTAAGAAAATAAATAGATAAAACCATGCAAGAAACTGAGAACAAAAAGTCTTTATTAAAGAGCATTATCGCCATTATATTAGGTTTTGGTCCTGGTATTTTTGCTATTGGTTATACCATTGGCACAGGTAGCGTAACCTCTATGATTGTAGCTGGAAGTAAATTTAATATGCAATTATTGTGGGTACTTTTATTAAGTTGCTTTTTTTCAGGAATTTTAATGTTTGCGTATGGAAATTATGCCTTATTAACTGGTGAAACAGCACTCTACGGTTTTAAGAAGCATTTAAAATATGGTAAATTAATAGCGATACTTATAATCGTTGGAATAACGTTCGGACAATGGAACTCGCTAATGGGGATTTTAGGAATTTCATCCAATATTATTTTTGAAATATTAGTACTAAATTTTGAAGGTTTAAGAGGCTATGAATATGAAACCGTTTTAATAACAGCCATTATAATTATTGCTATTTTCTATCTATTAATGTTAGTAGGGAAGTACACGTTTTTTGAAAAAATCCTTGTCATTTTTGTAACCATGATGGGCCTTTCATTTGTATTATCCTTACTATTTGTGCAGCCGTTATCTATCGATGTTGTCAAAGGATTAATACCAACAATTCCAGATGTGCCTGGAGGAAAAATGTTAGTTGCAGCATTTGTTGGCACTACGATGGCTTCGGCAACATTTTTATCTAGACCTCTGTTTGTTAAAGGTAAGGGTTGGACAATTAAAAATTTAAATCAACAAAAAAAAGATGCGATAACTGCTGCTATTTTAATATTTGTAATAAGTGGTGTTATAATGGCTGTAGCCGCGGGCGCTTTGTTTTATGATGGAAAAGAAGTTACTCATGTATTAGATATGGCAAATACCTTAGAACCTGTTGCAGGTAAATGGGCAGTTACTATTTTCTTTTTTGGCGCTTTAAGTGCAGGTTTATCGTCAATTTTTCCATGTTTATTAATAGCACCTTTATTAGTCGCAGATTATCAATCTGGAATTTTAGATACTAATTCGAGACAATTTAGAATTATAACTGCTATAGCTTGTTTGGTTGCTTTAATTGGTCCTGCGTTTGGCGCAAACCCAATTGAAATTCAAATTCTATCTCAAGTGTTTAACGTATTTGTACTACCAATTGTAATACTAGGTATTATACTCATGTTACGTAGTGAAAAAGTAATGAAAGATTATAAAACAAGCTTAGGTATTTATATTGGTTTGTATGCAGCATTATTTTTCTCTTTAGTGATTTCATACAATGGTATAGTGGCACTTTTAAATTATTTTTAAAAAATTAACTAAGATTATAAAAAATAAATCATTAAAAAATGAATAAAAATGAATAAAAAAGAATTATCAATATTAGCAGCATTCGTGATTTTCGGTATTTTTATTACACTTAATAGTTGTTCAAATACTACAAAAAAAGCACTACAAAAATCGGTATATGCAAGTGACGTTATTTCCTTTTTTGATGATTGGAAATTGATTTTAGGTGATGGTTCAAATGCGGGTATTGCAAATAATTTTGAAAACAAAGATTACTTTTATACTGCAAATGATGGCAATAGCGATTGGGTCGTTTTTAAAGCACCAAATGGAGGAGATACGCATGGAACCTCAAACAATACAAGAACCGAATTGGCGCAAGTAAAAAAATGGTATCCAAAAACTGCGAATGATAAATTGAAGGCTACACTTAAAATTATGAATGTTTCGTCAACTGGAGATGCTCGTGTTGCGGCTTCATACTCTGTTGTTGTAGGTCAAATTCATAGTGCAGATGGACATGAAAATGAACCACTTAAAATATTTTACAAAAAATTTCCAGGTCATACCAAAGGTGCTGTTTTTTGGCATTATGAAATCAATACAGCTGGTAATGACAACTCTGGAAGATGGGATTATTCTTCAGCAGTTTGGGGCAATGAATTTTCTGTTGTTGGTACTGAGGTAAACACCTATCCAGAAGAACCTAAAGAGGGTATTGCTTTAGGTGAAGAATTTAGTTATGAAATTGAGGTTAAGGAAGGCATTATGACCTTGAAATTTACTAGTAAAGGTCACGAAACCAAAATGTTTACAAAAAATTTAATTGTATCAGAATATACAACAACTTCGGATATACCAGAGCAAACACAAAAATTATTTGTACCAATAGGTCAAGATGGCGTGGAACGCGAAAAGGCATATGCAGGTGAAGGCTGTTTTTTTAAATTAGGTTGCTACAACCAGACCAATGGAAAATCACCTGAAGTAAATAAAAATTGGTGTTCTGGAGCTGAAACACATGGTGGCGATGTGCAAAAACAATATGCAGATGGAAATTATGCGGAAGTGTGGTTTAAAACCGGAAGTATCTCTATAAGTGATGCTGCAGTTTCTAATGAAGGCTATTTTACTAAAAATGATTAATTAACTTAGAATAAGATGAAAATCAACGATAAATTAAAAGGAAAAAACGTACTTATAACAGCAGGAGCACAAGGTATTGGCGAGTCTATAACAAAACATTTTATCGATAGTGGGGCTAATGTCGCCATCCACTATTTTTCTAGTGCTGCTAATGCAAATAAATTGATACAATACGCAACAAGCAAAGGACAAAAAGCGGTTGCAATAGCTGGTGACTTAACAATAGAAGAAAATGCAGTTGAGTTAGTTGCTGAAACATTAAAAAGTTTAGGTAGTTTAGATATTCTTATCAATAATGCTGGATCTCTTGTAGCACGTTACCTTTTAAATGATATAACAACTGTTTTTTGGAATAAAGTAATGGATATAAACCTTACTTCTATGATGTATGTAACTAAAGCTGCAGCTTCTTATTTGGCTAAAAATGAAAACAGTAGTATTGTTAATTTAGCATCACTAGCTGGGCGTAAAGGAGGTCATCCAGGGTCTCTTGCGTATGCAACAAGTAAAGGAGCAATTTTAACTTTTACAAGAGCTCTTGCTACAGAATTAGGAGGGCAAGGTATAAAAGTAAATGCAGTTTCACCAGGATTAATTCTTGGTACTTCATTTCATAATACGCATACAACAAAAGAGTCTGCAGCAGCAACAACTGCAGGTATTCCAATCCAAAGAGCAGGGAACGCAGCAGATGTTGCAAGAGCTGTTTTGTATTTAGCTTCGGAATATGATGGTTTTATCACTGGTGCAACACTAGATATTAATGGTGGTGTTTATAATATGTAGTTTGACTTTTAATTTTTTAGAATTAATTTATGAGTAAATATTTAATCTCTTTCTGTATTTTTATCATTTTAAGTATAGCTTCTGTATATAGCCAGCAAGTTTCTACAAATTATGAATTAAATGCAGCGATATCAAACGCTTCAGCTGGTACAACTATAATATTAGCAAACCAAACATGGACCGATGTTCAAATTAATATTAACAAAACTGGAACAGAATCAAATCCAATAACGATTAAGGCACAAACTCCTGGGAATGTATTTTTTGAAGGTCGATCAAATATTAGTTTAGGAGGTTCTTATATTATTTTTGAAGGCGTTATTTTTCAAAATGCATCTGGTCTTATTACGAATGGAGATAAAATTGAACCAATTATTGAGTTTAGAGATACAAGTAATAACGATTGTGTAAATTGTATTGTTAGAAACATAAAAATAGATTCTTATAATGGTATATCAAGTCAAGAAACACTTAAATTTAAATGGATTATTATTTATGGGGAGTATAATGAAGTAAGTTATTCTTCATTTATTGGTAAAAATGGTGTTGGTAGTATTATTAACGATAATCATAATAATTCAACTCCAGATTATTCTAAAATTCATCATAACTATTTTGCAGATAGAGTTCCAGTAAATAATGATGTTAATGGATTAAACGACCAAGATGCCATACGTATAGGTGTTAGCACAACATCTCTTTCTGATTCTTTTACAGAGGTTTATGATAATTTTTTTAATAATTGGTCAGGCGAAGTAGAAATTATTTCTAATAAATGCGGTAGTAACAAATATTATAATAACACTTTTAGAGATTTTCAAGGAACTTTAACTTTAAGACATGGCAATAATACTGAAGTTTATGGTAATTACTTTTTTGCTAATAATAATTCTTTTTCAGGTGGGATTAGAGTTATAGGTGAAGACCACAAGATTTACAACAACTATATTGAAGGTGTTAATCATAGAAAACCAAGTGGTTCTGGTTCTGGAGCTACAGGAGGTATAAATGTTAGTAATGGTAAGCCGAATTCTGCGTTAAATGAATACTATCAAGTAAAAAATGTACAAATAATAAATAATACACTTGTAAATTGTGATTTAGCAATACGTATTGGAACTAAAGTTAATAGCGCTTTGACTTTAGCTCCAGAAAACTTAATAGTTGCAAACAATATAATGCTAAATTCTAGTGATTCTGCTTTTGAAGAAACTACAGTTCCTTTTGGAACTTCAATTTATGAAGGAAATATAACTCAAAACGGAAATTGGGACCTAATAAATGGCTTAAACTCAAACCAAACAGTAACTTCTGGGTTGTTAACAAGTGGAAGTGATTTTTACAACATTACAAGCGGAAGTGCTGCTTTAGATTCAGGTTTAGGAACTTATAACTTTTTAACTACTGATATCACCGGAGGTATAAGATCTACCGATTTCGATACAGGTGCAGAAGAGTTTAATTCAGGTGGCACCAACCTTCCTTATTCAATAGCAGATGTAGGCTTAAAACTTGGTTTTGGTGCAGATCAAACTTTAAATATAGTTGATTTTGATAATGACACAGAATTACAACTTTATCCTAATCCAATAAAGGGAAATTATTTAACGATACTTTTAAAAAATAAAAATATTGGATCTGTTAAAATTATAGATTCACTTGGACGAATTGTGCTACAAAATTACATTGCTTTGTCTAAAGAGAAAATAGAAGTAACCAAACTTCCCAAAGGCATTTATATAGTGATCGTTAATAATCGATTTAAAAAAATACTAATACAATAATTATGAAAGTTTGTGTTCTAACATTTTCGAAAAATTTCTTTTTTTTATGGTTGTTCTCAGTGAGTATATTTTCACAAACTACTCATACTATTACTAATCCAAATCAACTCGCAGGATTATCGCTTGGAGCAGGAGATACTGTTGTTTTAGCAAATGGGACATATACTTCAGATGAAAGAATTAAATTTTCACCAACAACAGGCACTGCAGCTTTGCCTATTACATTTAAATCGGCAACTCCTGGAGGGGTTAAGTTTACTGGTGGTTTAAAAATGAGTATTGGAGGAGATCACGTTATTGTTGACGGTTTTCACTGGAAAGGTGGTTATGGTGCTAGCAATTTTATTGAATTTAGAGATGGCTCTAAGTATGCTAATTATAGTAAAATTCAAAATTGTGCTATTGATGGTTTAACGGTTGATCCAGATGATTTTGAGACTGGGACAAGTGTAAAACATAGATGGATTGTCTTGTACGGAACTCATAATACCGTAACTAACTGTTCATTTATGAATAAATCAAATGCAGGAGTTATGGTTTTAGTTGAACTTCAATACAATGCTGAAGATTCCGCTTGTAAAACAGTTAGTCATACTATTAGTAATAATTATTTCTATAAATATGTAAAAACGGATACTTCGTTAACGAATGCTGGAGACAGTGAAACGATACGTTTGGGTGCTAGTGATGAACAAAATGTAAATAATAATACTACAGTTAAAAATAATTATTTTGTTGAAGCTGACGGTGAAAATGAAATTATTACGAATAAAAGTAAGAATAACATATTTACCAATAACACATTTAGAAGATGTAGAGGTTCTTTGGTACTTCGACATGGTTCTAATGTTTTAGTTGATGGGAATTATTTTTTAGGCGAAGATGTTGAAGGAACAGGAGGAATTAGAATTACTGATAGTAATCATACAATTACTAATAATTATATTCAAGATTGCATTAATGTTAATTCGCAAGCTCAGTGGAATAATGGGATTACGTTTTTAGGAGGAGGAGACAATAGTGCAGTTGCTTGTGATGCAACAGGTACTACAAACGGATATCAGAAAATTGAAAATATCAATCTTTCTAATAACACAATTATAAACACCAATACTCCTTTATATTATAACACAGCTAAAGGATCCAATAATCCTTCAGGAATAGTTGAATACAACTTAATTTATTTTACTGATGGTAACTCAAATTTAACAGAAGTTATTAAGGGTGATTATGCAAGTCTTGGTGCACTTTTAGCGTATACTGGAAACGTTTATACTGGAACTGATTTAGGTGTAACAAATACAGGTTTTTCTGAGGAGACGGTTATTACGGCCACTGCTGTTGAGGAAATTTTTTCTTTTTCAGGAACTGGGTCTGCAGGCAAAGGTGCAAATATGGGCACTTATACACCGACAACTGATGCTATGGTTGGATACGGAATTGGAGCTTGTTTTTTAGATGATTTAGGGGCAAATATAAACAATGGTGTTTGTACTATTGAAGAGTCAGAATCTTTAACTGTTAATAGTTTGCCAACACTTAATCCTGATGCTGCGAGTTCTGATGTTTTTGTTATTGCTAATGTAAGTTGGACAGCTTTGTCTAACGATGCTTGGATTTCTATTGATATTAGTTCGGGCACTGGTGATGAAACAGTTTCAGTTACAGTTACTGAAAATACAGCTACAGTTAGTAGAATTGGCACGGTAACTTTCACGCAAGATGCAGGAGGTGATGATATTGTAAGAACGTTAACTATTACTCAAGATGCTACTGCTCTTACAAATTTAATTAATACAGGTGTTGCAGGCGATCCAGTTACAATACATTCTTTTTCGAAAGAAGAAGTAAACCTTAGTGCTACTCCTCCAAAAGAGAATTATGCAGTTAATACTCTAGATAAAAATATGACCTCCGTTTGGGCGGCTGATGATGGAGATGTTTTGTCTGTAGATTATAAAGGAGATGGAGAGTATATTATTTATGATTTAGGTAGTAACCATTCTCTAGATTTTATCCAATTTAATACAACAAACAAATCAGACTCTTTTGGAATTCAAATTTGGGTGTCTACCACAGGAACGGACTCCTCAGATTTTTCAATGATCTTACCTACTTCTGGAGATTTGTTATTAACTGCAACCAATACCACAGAGTTTAATAAATATGATGTAGATGTCAACGCTCGTTATGTGAAACTATTAGGCTATGGAAGATTTAATAACGCAGGAGTTACAAGAACTAGTAAATGGACAGCAATTGGAGAAATAGAGTTTTATGGAGATGCAGTACTTTCTGTAAATGATTTTGAATTTAATAAAAATGTATTAGTTTATCCTGTTCCGGCAAAAGATATTCTTTACATTAAAAATACAAATCAGCCAATAAAAGAAATCACACTTTATACTATTGATGGTAGAAAAATTTTAGCTAAAAATTTACCTAATACTACTTACAATTCGAGCCTAGATATTTCTCTTTTTAAAAGTGGTCTGTACATTATTAAAATTAATGATGGGCAAAACTCAGTTTCAATACTAATAACCATTCTAGAATAATGAGTCTGATTTACATCTATAACAATAATTAAAATGTAAATAATTTTTTATTTTTTTTAACTAATTAAGAACTAGATTTTTAAAATATTTATCCTAAAATTTTTATTATCCAATTTTATTTGTATTTTTGGTATACCAATTTGGTATACCAAATTGGTATACCAATATTAATTATTATAGTTTAACCTATTTTTAAAATTTACTCTTATGAAAAAAACACTACTTTTTATTATATTAATGGCAGGTACTACATTTTTTGCTCAAACTAACCTTGTGTTGAATGGCAATGCTGATGGGCATACTAGTAGTACTAGTGATAATGCAGATGCTTGGGATATGACACCTAATAGTACAATACAAGATGATTCGGGAACTGATATTGATAGTCCTTATAGAGCTATTTGGTATAATTCAGATTTAGCTGATTGGCTTGCAGCAAATTGTGGTGACGCGGATGAGCAACCTGGTTCTACCTCTGATGGTCAATGGGATTATAGTGCTGGTTTAGATCAGGGGGTTAAAACTAGAGGAGTTAAGTTGTATGAAGCTTGTCGTCGTTTGTATCAAGTGATAGCTGTTACTTCAGGTACTGAATATACTTTTACTCTTGATTCACGCTCTGAGGCTGAAAATGTTCCTACAGAAGTGTTTATATTAAATACTGAAATTATTTCTGAAGATGGTTTAACTAGCTCGAGTGCTTCTGTTGATGGTTATTTTAACATTACAAATGATTTTAATTCAAGTAAATCAAACGCAACAACTAATAATTTTACTACAAATACTTTTGATTTTACAGCATCTACAAGTAAAATTGTAATTTATGTGAGAGCTCCATTAGCTGTAGATTCTTCAAATGAAGTGTTTTTTGACAATATAAGTCTTGTTGCTACGGCAACAGCTTCTACAGAAGATATTTTTGCTGCAAACTTTAGTGTATATCCAAATCCTGCAAAAAATTTAATTAACATTTCTTCAGTTAAATCAATTGAAAAAGCTGAGATTTTTAGTAGCATAGGAAAGAGGGTTGTTTCTACAACTAGCTTAAAAAACAACAAAATAGATGTTTCTTCATTAGCAAAAGGAGTTTATATTTTAAAACTTGTAAGTGGAGATGTTGTAGGTACAAGAAAAATTATTATTGAGTAAGTTTTTGAATTATTTACTTATAAAAGCTCATTTATTAATTTAAATGGGCTTTTTACTTCTTATTAAATTCGAAACTGTATAACTGATATTTATCACATTTTCAGCGACAAACCACTAATTTGTATCTCATTATTTTGTTAAAATATCAAATAACCTTATATTCGGTCGACCAATCTGGTTAACCAATTTTAAATTCAATTTACAATCAAAGGATTAAGTATGAAATTAAAAAACAGCATATCAAAAAGCATCGTATTTCTATTATTAATAGTGATATCCGTTTCTTGTAACAAGACTAAAGAGAAAACAAATGGTGATGTTCAAACTGATGAGTCTCACCCTAACTTAATTCTTACTACTCAAGGTGTAAAAGAGATTAGAGCCCAACTAGGTAATATTCCAATTTTTGATAATACATTAAAAGCTGTTCAAAAAGAAATAGATGCAGAAATTGCATTAGGAATAGAAACACCAACTCCATTAGATTATTCTGGTGGTTACACACATGTTCGTCATAAACGTAACATGATTGTATTACAAAAAGCAGGTGTTTTATACCAAATATTAAATGATGAAAAATATGCAAAATACGTAAAAGACATGTTAATGCAATATGAGGCAATGTATAAGACATTACCGTTGCATCCAAAAACAAGATCTTATGCAAGAGGTAAATTATTTTGGCAATGTTTAAACGATGCTAACTGGTTAGTTTATGTTAGTCAAGCTTATGATTGTGTTTATAATTATTTATCAGAAGAAGAACGTAATAAATTAGAAATTAACTTATTTAAACCATTTGCAGATCATATTTCTGTAGATAGTCCACAATTTTATCAAAGAGTTCACAACCATAGTACTTGGGGAAATGCAGCTGTTGGTATGATTGGTTTGGTGATGAATGACCAAGATTTAATTGATCGTGCTTTGTACGGAATTAAAGGAAAAGAAATGGATAAAACTGCAAAAGATGATGATGGTGGTTTTATAAATAAAGATGGAAAAGCAGGTTTTTTAGCTAATATTGAAGAACCTTTTTCTCCAGATGGATATTATAATGAAGGACCATATTACCAGCGTTATGCAATGTATCCTTTTTTAGTTTTTGCTGAAGGATTACATAACGTAAAACCAGAATTAAAGATTTTTGAATATAAAGAAGGAGTGCTTTTAAAATCAATAAATGCACTTTTAAATTTATCTGATGCAGATGGAGATTTTTTCCCTTTGAACGATGGTCAAAAAGGAATGTCATATTACAATGACGCTTTAGTTACCGCTGTAGATATTTCTTATCATTTTGGAAAACAAGATGCAGGTTTATTATCAATTGCTACTGAACAAAATAAAGTATTATTAGACGATTCTGGTTTAGCTGTTGCACTTGGTATTAAAAATGGAAAAGCAAAATCATTCGAGAAAAAATCAATAAATTTATCTGATGGACCAGAAGGAAAACAAGGTGGAGTTGGTATTTTAAGAAACGAAGATATTGAACTTGTCTTTAAATATGCATCTCAAGGATCTAGTCATGGTCATTATGATAAATTATCTTATTCATTATACGAAAAAGGTGATGAAGTACTTCAAGATTATGGTTTAGCTCGTTTTGTAAATATTGAACAAAAAGGTGGAGGAAATTATCTAAAAGAAAACAAGACTTGGGCAAAACAAACCATAGCACATAATACTGTAACTCAAAATGAAACTTCTCATTATAGCGGTAAATATGAAATAGGAAGTCAAAATCATCCAGATTTACATTATTTTTCTTCGGATAATAAAAACGTACAAGCTTCAAGTGCAAAAGTAACAAACACATATCCTGGTACAGATATGCAAAGAACAGTTGCTATTATTAAAGATGAAGATTTCGAAAAACCTTTTGTTTTAGACATTATGAAAGTAGTTTCTGATAAAACAAATCAATATGATTTCCCATATTACTTTTTAGGTCAAGTATTAAATACAAACTTTGAGTATTCAACACCAAAAATATTAAAACCTTTAGGAAGCAAAAACGGATATCAACATTTATATATAGAGGGTAATGGAAAATCTAATAAAGACAACACTAAATTTTCATGGTTAAATAATGGTAAATTTTATAGCTTAACAACTGTTTCTAATAAAAATGATGAAATACTTTTCACCAGAATTGGAGCAAATGACCCGGAATTCAATTTACGTAGAGAGGCTGCAATAATGTTAAGAAGAAAAAACACTAAAAACACTCTTTTTGTTTCGGCTATAGAAGCACATGGTAGTTATTCTCCTGTTTCAGAATCTGCAGTTAATTCTAAAAGTAATATTACAGCATTAAAAGTAGTTTTAGACACAGTAAATTACACAGCTATTTCAATAACCAATATAAATGGAAATACTAAATTGTTTATAACAGCAAATACAAACGCATCAAAAGATGCAAAACATACAATAACAATAAACGAAAAGAACTATACCTGGGTAGGTTCTTATTATTATAATTAAATTTAATCTTAAAAAAAAAATGAATAGAAACAGCGAAAAATACGTTATTACAAAAGACATGGAGTGGGAAGTACTTGGTGGAGGAGTATCAAGAAAATTTTTAGGGTACGATAACCAAATTATGATGGTAAGCGTAAAATTTGAAGAAGGGGCATTAGGTTCACCTCACCAACATTTTCACACGCAAGCTACTTATGTAGTTTCAGGTAAATTTGAATTTGAAATTAACGGAGTAAAGCAAATTGTTGAAGCTGGAGATGGTGTATATATTGAGCCTAATTTATTACATAGTGCAATTTGTTTAGAAGAAGGTCAATTAATCGACACATTTAGCCCTGTAAGAGAAGATTTCTTAAGTGGTGACGGTGTTTCTTATTTTAGAGATAAAGAGTAAGAAAGAAATAGATTAATACTATTTCAAAGCAAATTAAATTATAGAAAAATATACATTTCTTAATATTTTTTTGATTTTATGAAATAAAGAACTATATTTGGTAAACCAATTTGGTAAACCAAATTTATAAAATATTAATAGAAAGTAGAATTAATGCATGATTTTTTTAAAATTATGTTAATCAATGATCACAACATTTGTGAACAAATTTATTTTTAAACATAAAATCATATTATGAAATTAAAATTTAAAATAACATTATTAGTATTGATGTTAGTAAATGTTTTTGCGTTTGCGCAAGAAAAAAACCTAACAGGTTTAGTAACTTCAGAGGGAGATAATTCGCCACTTCCTGGAGTATCCGTTACAATACTAAATACTCCTAAGGGAGTTCAAACTGATTTTGACGGTAAGTTTACCATTAAAGTAAAAAATGGAGATGCATTACAGTTTTCTTATTTAGGGTTTAAATCACTAGTTGTTATAATAGATGGTCAAAAAACTTTAAATGTAATATTAACAGAAGATGTATCTTCTTTGGATGAAATTATAGTTGTGGGATATGGTACTCAAAAGAAAAGCCATTTAACGGGTGCTATTTCAAAAGTAAAAAACGAAAAGCTAGATCAAATTGCAGTAGCAAGGGTAGATGATGCTTTAATTGGTCAGGTTTCTGGTGTAAATATCCAAGCAACAAGTGCAGAAGCAGGTGCTGCTCCTACTATTACAATTAGGGGTTTTGGCTCTATTACTGCAGATTCTGGACCCGCAATCGTTGTGGATGGAATTGTTGTTGATTCTGGATTCTTAGGAAATTTAGATATGAATGATGTAGAATCTTTTGAAGTTTTAAAAGATGCGGCATCAGCTGCAATTTATGGTAGTGAAGGTTCAAATGGTGTAATTCTAATTACAACAAAAACTGGAAAAGTAGGACCAACAAAATTTTCTTACAATACCTTTACAGGGTATAAAAAAGCGTTTGGAAGTGATGATTATAGAAAGAGCGTTGCTGATTGGGCCGCTAAAGAGTTCGCCGCAACGGGTCAACTTTCAGAAACCACTCAATATGCACAGAAAATAGTAGAAGTAACTGGTATTGACAGAGATTGGCAAGATGTTTTTTTTGATGGAGGTTTCATTCAAAGTCACTCGTTATCGGCAAGTGGAGGTACAGAAGATACAAAATTTAATACTTCGTTAAGATATATGCACGATGAGGGTGTTGTAATAACTGATGATTACAAACTATATTCAGCAAAATTAAAATTAAGTACGAAATTAACAGATAATTTGAAATTTGGATTAAGTGCAACTCCTTCATTTTCTAAAAGAAGAGCACTTCCTACCTCAATTCATAATCCAACACGTCAATCTCCTTGGTTACCTATCTACCATTCTGCTGAAACATTGCAATTTATTAATAGAGATGCTTATCCAAATGTGGGAATTGGAGATTATTTTTATGAAAACCATTTGGTTGAATTAGATTTAGATGGAGATGGAAGTGATAGTAGACCTCGTACTTCTGGAGATTCAAATCCATATGCACAATATGCGGAAAGAGAACATTTTGAGTTTAATACTAAATTATTAAGTTCTGCTTATTTGCAATATAAAATTTTAGATGGTCTTACCGCTAAAACTTCCCTCGGTGTAACAATAGAACAACGAAAAAGAACAAGGTGGGATGGCACACAACACCATTCTGCAGGAAACAGTAGAGCACAATATTTATTAAATAATAGATTTAAAACAAGGTTAATTTCTGATAATACTTTATTATACAATAAACAAATTGGAGATCATGAGTTAAGTGCTTTAGCAGGTATTACTATTCAAAAAAGAAAAGAAGAAATAAGTCAAATTGTAGGTACAGGGTATTCTAATGATTTATTAAAAAACTTACAAGGTGCTACTACGATTATAAATGAAGGAGAGATTAATGTTGTAAAAAATAAAATCGGGTATTTTGGAAGAATTAATTATGCTTTTGCAAATAAATATTTAGTATCAGCTTCTTTCAGACGAGATGGTAGTTCTGTTTTTGGTGTAGATTCTAAATGGGGTGATTTTCCTGCACTGTCTATGGGTTGGAACGCACATAATGAAAACTTCTTAAGCGAAAGTGATGTTTTAAGTAAATTAAAATTAAGAGTAAGTTACGGTCTTACAGGAGCAGAAAATTTTAACGTAGGAAATGTTTCAGTTAATGCATGGCCATATTTGGCACAATTAACGGGTGCTAATGCTATTGTTGGTAATAGTATTTCGGGAGGTAATTCTCCTCTAAATATTGTGAACTCATTGTTACAATGGGAAGCTTCTGAAGAATTTAACCCAGGGATAGATTTCGGATTATTTAATAATAGAATTTCAGGTTCATTAGATTATTATAAGAGAACAAGTGATAAGTTATTATTAAACAACCCTGTTTCTTATGTTACTGGTTTTAATAGCGGTATCGTAAATTTAGGTAAAGTTGCAAATAGTGGTTTTGAATTAGAATTAAGAACTAAAAACATTTCAAGTGAGAATTTTTCTTGGAGCACTACTTTAATTGCATCTACCAATAAAAATGAGTTACTTGAATATGGAGAGTCTAATGGAGCCTTAACGGAAGATGGTTTTGGTAGAGGTTCTCAATGGATTAATTCAATCGGAAATCCAATTTCTTCTTTTTATGGATATGTAGTAGATACAGATTTATCGAGTGAATATTGGAATTCTCCTTGGATTCCTATTAACGGTATCTCTGAAGACGTTATTGTTAAAGATTTAAATGGTGATGGTATCATTACAAATGATGATAAAACTATTTTAGGAAATCCATACCCAGAAATTACTTGGAGTGTATCAAACGAATTCAAATTAGGAAACATTGATTTTTCTTTTATGATTCAAGGAAGTCAAGGAGCTGAAGTAAGAAATGTAGGTGATCAATATTTTTACACGCATTGGACAGGTGCTACTTCAGATGTACAAGCAGTTGTAGATGCAGGCGTTATTCCAGATGCTTCTTTTCTTCAACAAAGAGTTCATACAAATGATATTGTAATGAGTGCAGGGTATTTTTCATTAAGAAACGTAAACTTAGGGTATACCTTGTCAGAAGATGTTGTATCTAAAATAGGTCTGTCGTCATTAAGGTTTTATGCTACAGGTCAGAATTTACTATACATTACATCTAATGATTATCATGGGTTTAACCCAGAATTTATAGATAGCAACAACACGCCTCAATCTTATGGAGCACAAAGAGCTGGTACACCATTATTTAGTACCGTTTCATTTGGTTTAAACGTAAACTTTTAATAAAAAAAATATTAATTATGAAATATATAAAATTTTTAATTTTTGCGGTAACAGGAGCTATGTTTGTTTCTTGTGATACAGATGAGTTTTTAAACCCACTGCCTGATTCTGTTATTGTATCAAACACTTTCTTTCAAACGGATTCAGATGTATTAAGTGGTATAGTTGGAATTTATGATGCCATTCAAGGAGTCAATGAAAATACAGAATCAAATTCTACAAGATTCAATAGGGGGGTTCAATTAGAGTACCTTTTAACAGAACATCGTTCTGACAATACAAGAAGTAAAACACTTGAAGGCTCAAGAGCAGATTTTCATAGATATATAGTAGAACCAGATAACATTCAATCTGAAGATTATTACCAGTCTATGTATGAGATTATATTTAGAGCAAATAATGTTTTACAATATATTGAAAATGCTGATGATGTAAATATTAATAAATATACAGCTGAAGCTAAATTTTTAAGGGCGTATGCTTATTTTAATTTAGTTAGATTATATGGTGCTGTGCCTTTGGTAACTAGAGTGGTTTCTTCTGAAGAAAAAGAATTACTTTTTACAAGAGTAGATGTTGCTAATGTTTATGAACAAATCGTGTTAGATTTACAAGCAGGAGTTACTTATCTAGACAACACTCATAAATCGAGAGCTTCTAAAGCTGCAGCCCAAGGAATTTTAGCAAAGGTTTATTTAACACAACCAACTCCTAATTATGTTGGTGCAAAGGCATTATGTGAGGATATTGTAAATAATAGTGGTTTCGCATTACAAGCGAACTACAAAGACGTTTTTTACAACGAATTAAATAGTGAAATTATTTTTGCAATTCAGTATTTATCAGGAAACCCAGAAGAAAGTCAAGGTTTTTCATCTGAATTTACTTCATACAGTCGTCAAGGTAGGCAAGATGGGCTTAATATCGTAAATCCTAATTTGGTAACTGCTTTTAATGGTAATGGAGGAAATAGAACGGCCGTTTCTTATGCTGCATTTGGAGATGATGCAGAGCTAGTTAATGAAACAACAGGTTTACCAGCGCCAGAATCTGCAGAAGTAATAAAATTTTTACCAGACTTATCTGATATTTCTGATACGAATCTACCTACTTATGGAGATCAACCGGGTAATGCCGGTAATGATTGGATTATTTTACGTTATTCAGATGTACTATTAATGCATACTGAGGCGATAATGCAAGGAAATGATACAAGTGATCCTGCTGCGCTAGATTCTTATATGAAAGTGAGAGTTAGAGCAGGATTTGATGCGGTTGCAGATCGTCCGTTAGTTTTAACTAGAAAAGCTTTATTACTTGAAAGAAGAGTAGAACTAGCTTTTGAAAATCATCGTTTCTTTGATCTAGTTAGATTTGGAGTTGCAAACGATGTTTTGGGCGCACATGCAGATACTAAAGGATATACGAGTTATAATATCAGAAGATTATTGCTTCCAATTCCAGCAAGGGAAATTAATTTAAGTGATGGTCTTTTAACGCAGAACCCTCAATAATAATAATAATAATATTTAAAATTAATCGAAATGAAAAATCAATTAAATAATTTTAAAAATACTTTAAAGGTAGTATTATGCCTCTCAATACTGGCATTATTTGTTAGTTGTGAAGATGCTTTTGAATTTGAATTACCCGAGGCAGGTTCATTACCAGATAATACGCTGCCAACTGCTTATTTTGAGTATATACCAAATGCAGAAAACTTCAAGAACATTCAATTTAACAATTTATCAACTGAATCTACTAACTATCTTTGGGACTTTGGTGAAGGAGTGACTTCAACAGAAAAAGATCCAAGCCATACTTTTGCTTTAGGTGAGGGTGCATATCCCGTTACTTTAACATCTATTGATGGAAATGAAGCAGCTACAAGTATTACAATTGAAGTTAATGTTGTAGATAAGTTTTCACCTCTTCCAGTAACGGTTATAAACGGAGACTTTGAAAAATCTAGAGAGGGTTGGGAATCTGGTTCTTTTACTGGAGGTACTAAAACTTCTTTTGATGCCAGTTCAGATGGTTCTTGGACAAACATTGAAGGTGTAGAAGGAACCTCTAAAACACGAGGTGCAAAATGGAAATCTTCTACTTCAATTAATGCTGATGGATCTAGAAATTCTTCAAGTAGATTTGCAAATCAACCAATTATAGTTTCTCCTACAACAGTAGATCGTAAAGTTGAATATATTATAGAATATGAATATGCTATGGAAAATGCTGGAGGGAAAATAATTGTTGAAATTTTAGATGGACACTTTTCAGATGGAGCTGACGCTTTTGAAAGTTCTGTTAGTGGAGCTTTGGCACAAAGTATTGGAACGGATGCAAATGGTAAATTAAGTGCTGCACCCGGAATTGGTACAGTAGTTAGAAAAAAATTTACAACTAATGCTAGTGGTAATGTTACTATTTGGATATATGGCCAAACAATTACAGGGAATGCATATGTTGATAATGTTAAAGTATACTCTGCAAACTAATCTTGTTAGCATTTAATAAAAATAAAAAATAAATAATTATGAATTTATTAAAAAAAGGAATATTAACCCTACTGGTAATAGGATTTATAACATCTTGTGAAGAAAATGATTTTATTCCAACTGAAAATATTACAGGTACTGGCCTTAAAATAATAACTTTTTCAAGTTTTTCATTATCTATTGGAGCAGATGAAGCTGGTATGGAAGACGGTACGTATGTAACTGTAAGTCCTTTAGCTATTGGAGTTGATTTTTATGTAGTAGACTTTGGAGCAGGAGCTTCTCCTTTAACAATTTCAGGAGATAGTGGTTCTACTGCTTCTTACGATTACCCAAATGAGCTTGAAACTGTTAATTATACAATAACTGTAACAGCAAAATCTAACAAAGGTCTTGATGACGTTGTGCTTACAGAAGATATAACTGTCAATCATGAAGTTCAGTCTATAAATACTTCTCCCGCATCACCGGCTGAGCAGGGAAGAAATAATGTATTTTCTATCTTTTCTAATGGTTTTGATCATGAAGGGTCTTTTATATCCTATGCAACGGGTACTTCTTTAGCAGGGGCTAATGAAGTAGCATTAGATTCTGGTAATTCTATTCTTCAAATTTCTCGCTTGGGAACAGCTACTGGAGTCTTAAAATTAAGTAATAATGTTGTAATTGCAGATGCATTTGCTAGCGGAATTGGTGTTAATAATATTCATTTTGATATTCATTCTAATTTTGAAACTGGAATTGATGTATTAAAAATAACTTTAATTGATACTGTAAATGATTCAGAATATACCATTGATGGTATAGAATTAACGGATGGAGAATGGGTTAGTTTTGATTATAATTTGGCTTCAGATTTTTCTGCACCCATTATTCAATTTGATGAAATTAAATTTGAAGTAGGCATGGGTGGCACTGCTAAAGATCATGCAACTTTGAATGTAGATAATATCTACATGCCTAGAGTAGATCGTTCTACTATTTTAAATGGAGATTTTAATGGAGGGCAGAATTTCTGGAAATGGGGACTTTTTACAGATGGAGAAACAAATCCTTATGGTTCAAGTTCTGATGGTTCTTGGACAAATTATGACGGTTCAAGTAATGGGTCTAAAACAAAAGGAGCAAAATGGTCTTCAAGTCAATCCGGTGGATATCTTCAATCTTCAAGTTCTAGATATGCATACCAGGCACTTACATTACAACCAAATACAGACTATACTTTAGAGTATGAATATGCAATAAAAAATGATAGTGCAGATGATCCAATTGGAGGAAGAAGAGTCGTAGGCCTAATCCTTGATGAACACTATGTAGATGGTGCAAATGCAGTAAACAATATAAATTCTAATTTAGGAAATCATGTTGGAACTATAAATGAAGGTAAATTTAATGCTACTAGAGGGACAAAAGTTCTAATTCCTTTTACGACTAATAGTAGTGGTGAAATAGCAGTAATGTTCTATGCAGTAACTCCTAAAGACGCTTGGATTGATAATGTAAAAGTTTATTAATTAATGAATTTTTTTTTTAATTTATTTTTTTTAAGTTTAATATTTCCCCTATTTATTTTTGGTAAGTCTGATTGTTATGCACAAAATAATAATAGCTTTGCTAAATTTAATATTGAAACTACTTCAAAAAAAAAGAAGAAAAAACGAAAGAAACGGAAAAAAGTAAAGCTTCCAAAAATTGATTTAAGTCATTGGAAAGTAACACTACCAGTTGCCAATAAAGAGGGAAAACCTGTTGAAATTAGCCCACCTGAGATTTTAGATTTTGCAAATAACAAAATTGCAAAACCTTACATGTATATAGATTCAACAAAAGGAGCGATTGTTTTTCACGCCATGCCTACCAATTCTAAAACTAGAAACACTAAGTATACTAGATCAGAATTAAGAGAACAAATGGTGCCAGGAGAAAACAATGTAAACTGGACTTTTGCCCAAGGAGCTTATATGAAAGGGAAGTTGGCTATGGACGCTACCACTAGAGATGCTGAAGGGAAGTACCACAGAACAATTATTATGCAAATTCATGGTCGTCTAACAAATGAACAACGAGATTTAATTGGTGAAGATGATAACAATGCACCACCAATTTTAAAAATATATTGGGATAAAGGAAAAATTAGAGTAAAAACTAAGATTTTAAAAAACCTAAATGCTTCTTATGAAGAAATGCTACATGAAAAAGCCTGGGATAACGATGAAGGTTTCAATTTTGAGCAAAAAGTAGGGTTTCGGAAATTTATATTAGAAGTAAAAGTTACAGAAGGTAAAATGGTAATAATTTTAAACAAGAATGAATTTAAGGTTTACGAGAATATTCATATGAGAAAATGGGGGATTTTTGAGAATTACTTTAAAGCTGGAAATTACTTTCAATCTAGAGATAAAGGAGCATCTTCTAAAGTTCGTTTTTATGAATTAGAAGTTAGCCATTAAATAGTGTCGATTAGGTAATATTTATGTTCATAAAAAACTTAATTGGAGATGAAATTAAAGGAAAAGAAACTTCATTTTTTTCTCTTTGTTATCGAGAGTAACAAGGACTACATCCAGTAAAAAATAGAATATACACATTGTTAAAGCAATGTAGATACTTACAAAAATAATAATTATAAAATAAAATAAATAAAATAAATAAAATATGAAAAAACCTACTATCGGATTTATAGGACTTGGCCTTATGGGTGGTAACATGGTGGAAAATCTTCAAAAAAGAGGTTTTGAGCTAATAGTAATTGATCTTAATAAAGAGGAAGTTGCAAAAGTTATAGCTCGTGGTAATGCTACTGAAGCTAGCTCACCAAAAGAGTTAGCAGCAAAGAGTGACATCATTATGTTCTGTCTTACAACTTCTGCTGTTGTTGAAAAGATTGTGTACGGTGAAGAAGGTATTCTTGCTGGTATTAGAGAAGGTGCTGTTTTGATTGATTTCGGAACATCTATTCCTGCTTCTACTATAAAAATAGGTAAAGCTCTTGCAGAAAAAGGTGCTGGCATGATTGATGCCCCACTTGGACGCACACCAGCGCATGCTAAAGATGGCCTGCTTAATATTATGGCTGCAGGTAATAAAGACACTTTTGAAAAAGTAAGGTCAGTACTAGAACAACAGGGTGAAAATGTATTTTATCTTGGTGCTGCTGGAGCTGGACACACAACGAAGCTTATCAATAATTTTATAGGTATGACTACTGTAGTTGCGATGTCACAAGCCTTCGTTGCGGCAAAATTAGCAGGTGTAGATACGCAGCAATTGTTTGACATCATGTCTTCTGGGCCTTCAAACTCTCCATTTATGAAATTTTGCAAACATTATGCTGTAGACAACGTGAGTGATTTAGGTTTCTCAATCAATAATGCGAACAAAGATTTAGGATATTTTGTGCAAATGATGAATGATCTTGGTACAACCTCTCTTATTGCTGAAGCTACTTCTACAAATCTTAAGGCTGCTGTTAGTGCAGAAATGGGAAATGCTAATGTTCCGGAAATTTTTGATTATTTTATGAAGTTAGAGAAATAGTTAATCCTTTAATTTTGCAATAAAAAGAACATTAACATCTTTAATACTAGCACTATATTATAATGACAGAGGTATTAAAAACATTTGTAGAAAGTAATTAATTTTTTTTAAGATTAGAACAAAGAGCAGGAATTACTTGGTGATGGTTTAAGTGAAAAAAGAATTGAGTATAATTAAAGATTATGCTTGTTAAATTTTTATTTGACGCAAGTGTAATAGGCTTGTAATGATAAATAGCATCATTTTCAAATTACTAGTTTTATAGATGAAAACTGAAATTTAGAATGGTTGAAGTAACAAACATAGAGAAAGATCTAGATTCAGTATTTATCACTTCACGTTTTACATAGAGCTACTTGTGTAAAAGCAAGATTTTTAATAGATAATTAAATTTTTTTCTAGAAAATTTATGGTCTAAAACGCTAGTTTTTAGTAATTAAAATTTTTTATTATTGTTTTAAGAAATATTTAACTATATTTGGAAAACCAATTTGGATAACCAGTTTGGAAAACCAATACTAATTTATTTTAAAAAATATATAATATGATGGATATGTAGATCTTTAAACAAAAAAAAAGGATAGGTGCACGCCTATCCCTTAGTAATAACACTTCTTCTGAGGGAAGTATAAACTGACACAAAATCTATAAAAATTAAGTATAAGTTTAGCAAATATACAAAATATACTAGTATTTTATTCGCTAATATTTTCTTTTTAAAAATTACGTGAAAGTTGTTAAGGCTTAGTTTTATAAACAAATATGAAGCTAATAATTTTTTAAAAACTTAAACTTAAACTTAAACATAAATTATGAATTTAAAACAAAATATAATATTACTCTTAGTATTGTTATTCAACATTTCGTTATTCGCGCAAGGAGAATATACGATAAAAGGTATTGTAACTTCACAAGCAGACAATACAACACTTCCAGGGGTAACCTATAGGATAGTAAATACAGACAAAGGTGGAGCTACAGATTTTGATGGAAATTTTGAGATTAAAGTTCAAAAAGGAGACGTTTTAGAGTTCTCTTATTTGGGATATGTGAAACAATTAGTGGCTATAGAAGATCAACAAACTTTAGCTATTTCGATGGTTGAAGACACTACTAGCCTAGATGAAATTGTAGTTGTTGGGTATGGGTCTAGAAGAAAGAGTGACATTACAGGTTCTGTTTCTTCTGTAACAACAGATGAATTAAATGCATTTCCTGTATTAAATGCAGGGCAAGCATTACAAGGTAGAGCTGCTGGTGTAGTTGTGCAATCTAATAATGGTGGTGAACCAGGGGCTCCTATTAGTATTAAAATTAGGGGAAATACTTCTATTAGTGCAAGTAGTGCTCCATTAATTGTAGTAGATGGTTTTGTGGGTGCTAGTATGCCTCAAGCTAATGATATTAAATCTTTAGAAGTTTTAAAAGATGCATCTGCAACAGCTATTTATGGTTCTAGAGGATCTAATGGGGTTGTATTAGTTACTACTAAAAAAGGTAGAAATGGAAAACTATCTGTTGAGATGAATACAACATATGCGGTTCAAAATTCTGCGAATAAATTAGATTTATTAAATGCAGATGACTTTGCAGTATACCAGCAGGAAGTATTTAATAATCAAGCACTAACAGCTGATATTGCACCTGTAGCTTATACACAAGGAACAGAAAATACAGATTGGCAAGATTTAATTTACAAATCTGGTAGTACTACCAATCATCAAATTTCTCTTTCTGGAGGTACAGAAAAAGTGAATGTTTATGCTTCAGGTAACTATTTTAAACAAGATGGTATTGTAATTAATTCCGGTTTTGAAAAGGCAACTTTCTTGACAAATATAGATGCACAGGTAAATGATAAATTAAAATTAGGATTGAGTCTTTTTGGGAGTAGAGGAACTAAAAATGGAATTCCAACACAATCTACAGGTAGTGTTACAGTGGGTAATGATGATGTTATTGGTTTGGCAATGAGATTTAGACCTGATTTTGGTATTACAGCAGCAGATGGTAGCTTTACAGTAGATACTAGGGGAGATTTTCTAGATAACCCTTATGCAGTTGCTACTGAAAGAATAAATGAAATAGTTACAGATAATTTTAGAGCAAATACTTTTCTAGATTATGAAATTATTAAAGGGCTTAACTTTAAAACAACTTTTGGTTTTAAGTCAATTAATCAAACGGGAGGCCTTTACTTGCCATCAACATTAATTGTTACTGCTGGTCAAAAAGGTGGAGAAGCAACTATTGGAAATTCACAATCTAATACTGTGTTAAGTGAAAATTATTTAACATTTAATAAAGAGATAGGGAAAGGAGAATTAACTTTATTGGCAGGATATTCTTATCAAAAAAATAGAAATGAACAGTTTGCAGCAGGAGCTCAAGGGTTCCCTTCAAATAGTGTAGGTTTTAGTAATTTAGGTGCTGGTTCAGTTACTTTAAGATCTACTTCATCTTTTACTGAATCAGAAATCCAATCTCAATTTGGTAGAGTAAATTATGATTATAATGATAAATATTTGTTAACTGCAACCCTAAGAAGAGATGGGGCGTCAAATTTTTCAAAAAATGAAAAGTATGCAATTTTTCCTTCTGGAGCTTTAGGATGGAAAGTTTCTAATGAAGACTTTTTAAAAGATATAGATGCTATTTCTAATTTAAAATTGAGAGCAAGTTGGGGACAGACAGGAAATCAAGCTATTTCGGCATACCAATCTTTAGCTAGTTTGAGTGCCATTTATTCTTCTGTAGGTGGAAATCAAGTAAGTGCGGTTACTCCAAATCAACCTTCAAATCCTGATTTAAAGTGGGAAACTTCTACTCAAACAAATCTTGGTGTAGATTTAGGACTTTATAATGGAAAAGTAAATCTATCTTTAGATTATTATAATATTGATACGAATGATTTAATTATGGCGAATACTGGATTCCCTAGTTATTTTGGTTTCTTAAATTCTCAAATTTTAGCAAACGTAGGAGAAATTAATAATACGGGATTTGAAATTTCTTTAAATGCAAAAATTATTTCTAAAGATAATTTTACTTGGAATGCAGATTTTAACTGGTCAACGAATAAAAATGAGGTAGTAAGTTTAATAAACAATGCAGATTTGTTTAATAGTGCTGCACCAAGTTACTTTAGTGTTGGTAATACTTATGTTTTAAGAGAAGGAGAAGCAGTAGGTCTTTTTTGGGGTTATGATTACGCAGGTATTCACCAAGGAGGTGTTTTACCAGCTGGCACTGTAGGCGCTTCAGGTACTACTTTAGCAGGAGATCCATTGTTTAGAGATATAGATGGAGATGGTTCACGTGGTGCAGGAGATCAAACAACTATTGGAGATCCTAATGCAGATTATACTTTTGGAATTACGAACAACTTTTCTTATAAAAATTGGGATTTAAACATCTTCGTGCAAGGTTCTCAAGGTGGAGAAATTTTTAATATGACAAAAGTTCAGTTGCATAATGGAGATTCAAATACAACTTATGATTATTTTAATGCTTCGCAAAATGGAACTGCACCTCGTGCAGGAAACAATTCTGATAGAGAGATTTCTTCTCGTTTTGTAGAAGATGGTAGTTATATTAGGCTAAAGAATGTTGCTGTAAGTTATAATTTACCTTCTGATGTTGTAGAAAATCTAGGAGTAGATAATATTAGACTTTCTTTGAGTGCACAAAACTTATTAACACTTACAAATTATTCCGGTTTAGATCCTGAAGTAAGTTTCTTTGGTGGTAGTGGTGCAAATAATACTAAAAGAAACACTGCTCAAGGGCATGATTTTGGAAACTATCCAACTTTACAGTCTGTCAACTTCAGTTTGAATTTAAAATTTTAATCAATAACATAAAAACATAAAAACATAAAAACATAAAAATATGAAAACATGTAAATATTTTTTCTTACTATTGATAACAGTATCAATGGTTAGATGTTCAGATTTAGTAGAGGAGCCTCAAGGCTTATTAGCTCCAGAAGGTTTCTTTCAGTCTACGGATGATATCCAAGTTGCAATAAATGCTACATATGCACACGCACTTAATGAACAAGTTTGGGGTAGAAAATTATCCAATGCATTAATGTTACGTTCAGATATGGCAGCTTTTAGGCCTACTGGTACTACTACAAGACGTGTAGAAATGGATCAGCATATCATAACAGATAATAATGAAATGGTTTATGACCCATGGAATAGAATTTATAGAGGAATTGCTGCAGCTAATCAAGCAATTTCAGGAGCAGAGTTGGTAGATGTACCTGCTGCAGAAAAAGATCCAATTGTTGCACAGGCTTATTTTATGAGAGCATTTTACTATTTTCATTTAGTAAGGTTATTTGGTGAAGTTCCTTATTTAACAGAGCCAGTAACAGCTACAACAGCTAATGCAATGGCTTCTATATCAAAAACGTCTGTAACAGATGTGTATGCTGGTATTATATCAGATTTAACATGGGCAGAGACAAACTTACCAGATACACAAGCAACAAGAACTTTACCTTCTAAAGGTGCAGCAAAATCTTATTTAGCTTTGGTGTATTTAACACAAGGTGATTGGAAGAATGCTTACGACAAAGCAACAGAAGTGATTAATAATAATGAAATTTATGGTTATGAATTAGATAATGATTTTCAAAACTTATTCAATGCAGATGCTATTGATGGTTCAAAAGAGCCAATATTTGCATTAGATTATAACAATTTTGAAGCTTCTGATAATGCTTATGATCAAATAGCACCAATGACTGGTATTAGAAATAATTACAGACATGGAGCAGGTAATGGTGGTTGGGCTCAAGTAGTTCCAGAAATCAAAGTTTTTAATGACTGGCCTGCAGGAGATTATAGAAGAGCTGTAAGTTTTGATGATAAAGCTATTTTTTCTGGAGATCATGATTCTGATTCTAGTACTCCAGATACAGTAGAAGAAGTTGATTATACACAATTTGGTATAGCACCTGGCTCTATTCACGGACAAGCTTTAGCTAGACCTTTTATTGCAAAGTATTACCGTTTTCCAGGAGCATTTGCTCGTGGATCTGTGAGAGCAACAAGTCATAATCACTCTATGATGCGTTATGCAGAGGTATTATTAATTGCTGCAGAAGCTGCAGTAGAAATAGGTAATAATGCAGATGCTGTTAAATATGTTAATGAAGTAAGAACTAGAGCTAGAAAAGGTGGTTCTTGGGTAAATGCATATTCAAATACTTCTACTCCTACTAATATTTCTGGTACAGTTACTGTTAATGATGTCTTAGAAGAGCGTAGATATGAATTAGCTTTTGAATGTAAAAGATGGTATGACATTGCAAGAAGAAGAATTGGTGCACAAGCATTTGGTGCTAGTGGTCTTGAAATAAGACCAAATTTTACTGATGCTGATTACTTAACGCCAATACCTATTACAGCAATAAATAGTAACCCTAATTTAGGTAATTAGAATCTTGGTTGTTAATTCTGTTAATGATTTTATATTTTTTTTAATGAATATAAAAATAATAACAAAGTATTAATAGAGTAACTTCTATAAAAGTAGAGATAAGAATCTATTGGAATATCCAGTAGATTCTTCTTATTTATAACCATTTAGATTAGTCTTTAATATTAATAAACTAAATCATTCACTTTGGAGTCAAATAGCATTACTTTCTCAGAAAAAATAAAAACAAAAATTAAAGATTTTGGCCCCGCATTTTTCATTATTGGTTATGTTGTCGGTACAGGAAGTGTAACTTCAATGGTAGTTTCTGGTGCTAAATTTGGATTAAGCCTATCTTGGGCGCTATTTCTATCTTGCTTTTTTACCTATTTCTTATTGGTTTCAATTAGTAAGTTAACCATTGTTACCGGAGATACATTAATGTTTAATTTTAAAAAGACATTTGGTAAATCCGTAACTATTTTTATTATAGCAGCACTTCTTGTTTCTATTGTTTCATCTTGTATAGGGGTTATGGGTGTAGTTGCAGAAGTAACGATGGAATGGGTCTCTGTAAAAACATCAATCTCTTTTCTAAATAAACCAATAGTTTCTATTTTCTTTATTTCATTATTAGTTGGTTTATTTTGGACAGGTAAACATGAAAACTTTATAAAAGTGATGAGCATGTTAGTTGGTTTTATGGCACTTGCATTTATTATTACTAGTTTTATGGTTGTAAAAGAATCCGGAAAATCAATTGTAGATTTTTTTCCTGAATTGCCTAAAGGTGATAATATGGGATTGATAATTGCAGGAATTGTAGGGACAACAATGGCAGGAGTATGTCTAGCTTCGAGAAGTATTTTAGTACAAGAACAAAAATGGGGTTTAGACGATTTAAAGAAAGAAAAGAAAGATGCCATGTATTCTATGGCAATGACGTTTTTAATTAGTCTAGCCATCATGATTAGTGCTACCGGAACTCTTTATTTTACAGGAACCAATGTAGATAGCGCCACAGATATGATGCACGCACTTGGTCCTTGGGCTGGAGATTTTGCATTGACATTATTTACTTTAGGTATTATTGGAGCTGGATTGTCTTCAATTTTCCCAAACCTATTATTATTTCCTTGGTTAATTGCAGATTATACAGGAACAGAACGTAACATGAAAAGACCTTTATTTAAGTTAATTGTTGTTTTAGTCGCTTTATCAGGTTTAATTGTACCTATTTTAGGAGGTAAACCAGTTTGGATTTTAATAGCATCACAAGCATTAAGTCCATTTGTAATGCCTTTAATCACGTTATTTCTAATAATTTTATTGAATAAAACTGAAGTTATGAAATCGCACAAAGCCAAAACAGGAATGAATATAGCATTAGGAGCAACGTTCATATTTAATTGTTTTATGCTATTTGTGGCTGTTAAAGGATTTATAAATTTCATATTAAAAAGAATAGTTTATAGCACATGAGTGAACAACTAGAACAATACGCACATATTCCTTTAAAACAAGGTTCAAATAGAGTTTGGAGAACCTATGAAGGTGGCGCATTAATAGATAGATGGAAAAAAACGTCTCCAGAAGTAGATAATAGCTTTCCAGAAGAATGGATTATGTCTACCATTACAGCAAGAGGAAATGGAAGACCAGAAAACGAAGGATTATCTCTTATAAAAACAGACGATGGAATGCTTCCTTTAAAAACAATAATCAATTCTAATTTAGAATTATTTTTAGGGAAAAAACTTGCCAATAAATATGGCACAACGGGTGTTTTAATTAAAATGTTAGATTCTTTAGAACGTTTAACCGTTCAAGTGCATCCAGATAAAGAATACGCTAAAACAGTTTTTAATTCAGAATTTGGTAAAACCGAATCTTGGTATGTATTAAATACACGAGAAATAGATGGAGAAATGCCTTTTGTTTATATGGGTTTTAAAAAACATATTACCAAAGAGTTATGGAAAACCCATTTCGAAAATCAGAACATTCAAGGTCTATTAGATTGTTTACATAAAATTGAAGTAAAACCCGGTGACGCTTTTATGATTTATGGTGGCGTACCACACGCTATAGGTTCTGGTTGTTTTTTAATGGAAGTACAAGAACCTACAGATTATACCATGCGAGTAGAAAAAACAACTCCTAATGGTTTAAAAATTGTGCCAGAATTAATACATCAAGGTATTGGAGAAGAAAAAATGTTAGCATGTTTTCATTACCACACTTATACTTTAGACGAAGTACTTCAACAATGGAAAATACAATCCGAAGTTATTGACAGTTCAAATGAATTTACATTAAGAACATTGTTTAATAAAAAACATACCAACTGTTTTGGTTTAAGCGAATTACTTTTAGACGGAAAGCACACTGTTAAAGGAAACGCCTCGTTTTATGTTGCTGTTATTTATTCTGGAGATGGAACAATGACGTGTAATGGACAAGAGTTTGAATATTCTCAAGGTGACGAAATATTTATTTCTGCAGCTATTTTAGAAATTACATTTGTTTCTAAAATAGCATCAAAAATATTACTTTGTTATCCACCTAATTAGACTACAATCAATAAAAAAAATGAAAATAAATTTATTTAATATAGAGCATAAAATAATACTTATAACTGGTGGTTGCGGCATTCTTGGTGGCAGTATTGCTAAATATTTATTAGAAAATAATGCAACCGTTATATTGTTGCATTATAAAGAAGCACCTTTATTAGAAACCGTAAACACGTTTAAAAAAACAAGCAACAAAGTAGTAGGTTATGTTTGTAATGTTGTTGAAGAAAAGAGTCTTCAAAAAGTAGCGTCAGAAATAATGGACACTTATGGCAAAATAGATGTCTTAATCAATGCAGCTGGTGGAAACAAACCAGGAGCAACTGTTGGTCCAGATCAATCGGTTTTTGATGTGGATGTCGAACAATTTAAACAAGTGATAGACTTAAACTTATTTGGAAGTATTATTCCTTCATTGGTTTTTGGTAAAGAAATGGCTAAAAACAAAAAAGGAACCATTATTAACATGTCTTCTATGGCTGCAGATAGAGCTATTACACGTATAATGGGCTATTCTGCCTCCAAAGCGGCTATAGATAATTTTACAAAATGGATGTCTGTGGAGTTGGCTCGAAAATTTGGGGATGGTATGCGTGTAAATGCAGTAGCACCAGGTTTTTTTATAGGAAATCAAAATAGAGCTTTGTTAACGAATAAAGATAGGAGTTACACGGATAGAGGCAATACAATCATAAAACACACACCCATGAATCGCTTTGGAGAAGCAGACGAACTTAATGGAGCAATACATTATTTGTGTTCCGAAGCATCAAAATTTGTAACAGGAATTGTAATTCCTGTAGATGGTGGATTTAGTGCGTTTAGTGGTATATAATTTTTAGATAAAGGAAAATGAAGCAAACATGGCGATGGTACGGGCCAAAAGACCCAGTATCGTTATTAGATATAAAACAAGCAGGAGCAACAGGAATAGTTTCGGCATTACATCATATTCCAAATGGAGAAATTTGGACGATTGAAGATATTGAAGAACGAAAAGCAATCATAGAAAAAGCAGGGCTCACTTGGAATGTAGTGGAGAGTATTCCTGTCAATGAAGAGATTAAAACACGTTCAGGTAACTTTCAAAAATATATTGAAAACTATAAAACAAGTATTGAAAATTTAGCGAATTGCGGAATTACAATCGTGTGTTATAATTTTATGCCTGTGTTAGATTGGACCAGAACATCTCTAGATTATGAACTCAACGATGGTTCAAGAGCATTGCAATTTGATGCTACTGCATTTGCTGTATTTGAATTATATATATTAAAAAGACCTGGAGCAGAAAACAATTATACTGATGCTCAAAAAAAAGCAGCAAAAATCTATTTTAAAAAAGCATCAGAAACGGATGAAAAACAACTCATTAAAAACATTATAGCAGGTTTGCCAGGAGCAGAAGAAGGATATACTCTTGAGCAATTTCAAGGTATTCTAGATACCTATGTGAATACGGATACTCAAAAATTAAGAGAAAATTTGGTATTTTTTTTAAAAGACATAATTCCAGTAGCTGCTAAAAATGAAGTTTTAATGTGCATTCATCCAGACGACCCCCCTTATTCAATATTAGGATTGCCAAGAGTAGTAAGTACAAAAGAAGATTTTGATTATTTGTTTTCTCATGTACCACATATTTCAAATGGCATTACTTTTTGCACAGGTTCATTGGGAGTAAGAGCAGATAATAATTTAGTGGAATTATTTCAAAATTTTGCAGAGCGCATACACTTTTTACATTTAAGAAGTACGCAACGCGATGATAAAGGAAATTTTTATGAAGCAAATCATTTAGAAGGAGATATAGATATGTTTAGTATTGTAAAAGAAGTAATACTTGAAGAAAGAAGACGAAAAACTGTTGGAAGAAAAGACGTACGAATTCCAATGCGGCCCGATCATGGCCATCAAATGTTAGATGATTTGGTAAAGAAAACAAACCCCGGATATTCAGCAATTGGAAGACTGAGAGGTTTAGCTGAGTTACGAGGGTTGGAATTTGGGGTGTCTAAAAGTTTAATCTAAAAACTCACTTTTTATAGAACCTGTTTTATTTAAGTCATAACTCAACTGCTTTAGTCACTTTTATTACATAACTAAAAAAAACGTTTATTTATTAATTTTTTTTCTCTATATTTGATTATCTAAATTGGTTAACCAATGCAGATTGTTAGAATTAAATAGGTTTTTATATATAACTACATTATTGTTTCAATTTCATATCGGCTATTAAAAAAATATTAATAAATTGAAGTTTATAAAAATATTTGCACGAAAAAAGCAGGTATCTTTGAGAACTACTTTAAAGCTAGTAATTATTTATCAACGACGGTAGAAAATTATTTTCAAAATCTAAGTATTATAAATTGGAAGTTTCACATTAATTTATATATTTAAACTTGAAAAGTTAATCAAAAAATGACAAAATAGAATTTATGAATGTAGAAGTGCTAACAAAAACTGAAAATCAAAAAGTTCAAAATTTAATTATAATTGGAATTAGAGATTTAATCAATTATAAGAATTTAGAACCTGGAGAAAAATTACCATCTGAAAGAATGCTTTCAGAAAAATTTAATGTTAGTAGAAGTAATGTTAGAGAAGCTATTCAAAAATTAGAATTTTATGGATTGCTAAAATCCATTCCTCAGAGTGGAACTTTTTTTGCAAATATTGGTGTTATTGCCATGAATGGAATGATTGAAGACATTCTTCGATTAGATGAACCCGATTTTAAATCTTTGGTAGAAACAAGAATTTTGTTAGAGCTTAAAACATCAAGATTAGCAGCATTAAGAAGAACAGAAAAAGATTTAGTTCAATTAAAGGAAGCTTTAGATGCTTATAATGTAAAAGTATTAAAAGGTGAAGATGCAATGCAAGAAGATTTGCTATTTCATTTAGCAATTGCAAAAGCTTCTGGAAATAGTACGATGAATACATTTATGCTTATTATTACACCAGAAATTATTACAAAATTTGAAAAATTTCATGTATGTGATGACGATTTAGCACAAAAAGGGATTAAAGAACACACTGATATTTACAATGCTATTATTGCCAAAGATTCGCAGCTAGCAAAAAAATGCATGAAAATCCATTTTAAAACATTGTATCAATATTGTTATAATATATAAAGCAAGAAAAAAAAAGTGCACGCTTTTTTTGATACAAACAATAAAATTTTAAACGAGGGATTTATAAACGAATAATTTATAAAATGAAGTTTTTCTAAAAATTACTTCAATACAAACTATTCAATTTTTTAATGACAACAAGTTTGTCAAACTTAGCACATATATACCTGTGCTAGATAATAATACATTAATATGAAAATTAAAGGTTTAAGATGGTGGATTATTATCCTCATATTTATTGCAACTGTAATCAATTATATAGATAGAACTGCATTTGCGCTACTTTGGCCAGAAATGGGTAAAGATTTAGGAATGGACAATGCAGATTATGCCATTATGTTAAATGTTTTTATGGCTACGTATGCTGTCGGAAAATTTTTATCAGGAAAATTATATGATAAAATAGGCACTCGTTTAGGTTTTACGGTTTCAATAATCGTTTGGTCTTTAGCATCTGCTTTTCATGCCTTTGCACGAGGTATTATTACGTTGTCTATCTTTAGAGGTTTACTTGGTTTAGGAGAAGCAGGTAATTGGCCTGGTGCTGTAAAAAGTAATGGTGAATGGTTTCCGGTTAAAGAAAGAGCCATTGCACAAGGTATCTTTAATTCTGGTGCTTCAATTGGTAGTGTAATTGCCCCTTTTGTAATTGTTTATTTATATGCAGCTTTTGGCTGGAAAACAACATATATAATATTAGGAGCAGTGGGTTTATTATGGGTAATTCCATGGCTATTCTTAAATAAATCTACTCCAGAAAAGCACCCTTGGATAACGCAAGAGGAAAGAGATTTAATTTTAGCTGATAAAATAGAAAAGGATGATATTATTAGTAATACAAAAGTAAAAAGTTTATCCGTTGGAAAAATTTTAAGCTACAAACAATCATGGGGTGTTTTAGTATGTAGATTCTTTATTGAACCAATATGGTGGTTTTTTGCAGGGTGGATGCCTATTTATTTAAACAAAACGTTTAATCTAAGCATCGAAGAAATTGCTGCTACTATGTGGATTTCTTATTTAATGGCAGCAGCTGGTAGTATTGCAGGAGGTTGGTTTTCTGGATTATTAATGAAAACAAAATCCGTAGATGCTGCAAGAAAAATTACAATTACAATTGGAGGCTTATTAGTCTTTATTGGGTTTGTATGCATCATTCAATTTGTAGGAGAAAATAATTTTATGACATTTATCTATTTAGCAGGTTTAGTTCTTTTTGGATTTCAATTTGCAATTGGGAATGTACAAACGATTTCAAGTGATTTATTTAGAGGCCCCTCTGTTGGAACATTAGCTGGTTTAGCTGGAACCGTTGCGGCTGTTTCTCCAATGATTATGAATTGGTTTATTGGTAAAATAACTACAGAAGGATCTTACACACCCGCTTTTATAGCAATTACAATATCAGTTATCTTAGGTGTTTTATCAATTTTTGTTTTCATCAAAAAGATAGAACCCGTAAGAAAAACAGTAGAAGAATAATTTTAATAATAATAAATATATGAGTAGTTTAAATGAGAAAGTGGCTTTAGTTACAGGAGCTACCGGGGGGATCGGATTCGAAGTAGCAAAGAGATTAGGGAAAGATGGATATACTGTACTTCTAAACGGTATTGAAGATGCTGCAGGAGCAGAAAGAGTTCAAGAATTAATGGCAGCAGGAATTACCGCAGAGTATTTTGGTTTTGATGTTACAAACGAAGATGAAGTAACTTCAAATATAAATGCAATAGGAAAAAAATATGGTAAAATAGATTTACTAGTAAACAATGCTGGAGGCTTGGGAGGAAGATCTCGGTTTGAAGAAATGACAACAGATTTTTACAGATTTGTGATGGCATTGAACTTAGACTCCGTATTTTTTGCATCTAGAGCTGCAATTCCTTTTCTTAAAAAAGGTAAAAATGCTTCAATAATTAACTATACATCTAATGCAGGATGGAATGCTGGTGGACCAGGAGCTGGAATTTATGGTACTTCTAAAGCGGGTGTACATGCAATTACAAGAGCTTTGGCTAAAGATTTAGCCGAATATGGTATTCGAGTAAATGCGGTTTCCCCTGGCACGATTGATACTCCTTTTCATGCACAAATTAAAGAAAGTAAGCCTGAAGTATTTGCTTCATGGAAAAATAATATTATGTTGGGTAGATTAGGCCAACCACAAGAAGTGGCTTCAGTGGTTTCTTTTTTAGCTAGTAATGATGCAGCATTTATTACAGCAGAAACGATACAAATTGGTGGCGGACAAGCTTTAGGAATTTAATTTTTTTGTTTTTTGAGTAGAAACTTCTCTTTATGAATTTAAAGGGGAGTTTTTTTATTAGAAGAATCTCTCACTATTAATTCTGCAGTTAAAATTATCTTATTTAAACGTTGTTCTATAGTATCATTCTCAATATATTTAAGAAAGGTATTTGCGGCTTGTTTCCCAATTTCTGCACTGTGTTGATTGACACTTGTAATTTTAGGTGTAACCATATCTGTAAAGGGCTCGTTACCAAAACCTACCAGAGAAACTTCTTCAGGAACAAGAATCTTATGTTCTTTTAAAACTTGTAAAGCGCCCAAAGCGGCATAATCTCCAGCAACATATACTGCATCGGGACGTGTTTTTAGACTTAGCAATTGCCTCATTTTTATCCTTCCATCTTCAATTGTCAAATCACCTTCGGTAAGTAATTCTGCATCTAAAGGGAGTTTGTGTTTTTTCAAAGCATCTAAATATCCTCGAATTCTATTGTTATAAATTCGAGTTCGTTTATAACCACCTATATGCGCAATGCGTTGACAACCATTTTTCACCAAATGCTCTACAATTACATGACTACTATTATAATCATCAATTCCAATATAGTCTACATTTAAATCATTTTCACCTCTATCAAAAAGAATCAAAGGGATGCCCTTGGATTTAATTTTTTCATAAGAACTTAGATCTATAGTTTCATTTGCCATTGAGGCAATAATTCCATCTACTTGGGTATAAAGCAGCGTATCGATACTTTTACATTCTTTATCATAGGATTCATTAGATTGCGTGATAATGATGCTATATCCTTTTTTATTCAATACTTCTTCTATATTTTGAACAACTGATGAAAAGAAATTACTATTGGTTCTAGGCACAATAACTCCTACTAAATTACTTTTTCCACTTCGTAAAGCACTCGCTAAGTGATTGGGTTGATATTGTAATTTTTTAGCTACTTGTCTAACGTTTTCTTTAGTTTTTTCGCTAATTCTTGAATCATTATGTAATGCTTTAGAAACTGCCGCTGCAGAAATATTTAATACGTTTGCAATATCTTTTATGGTAGTTTTCTTTTTTTTCACGAATTTTATATATATTTGCTTAAACGTTTAAACAAATGTAGTCACTTTGTTTATGTAATCAAAATTTCAAGTACTAAAAGAAGTTTTGATTTTATTTTAAAGAACTGCTTAAACGTTTAACTAAAAAAATACAAACATATAAAAAATTAAACAAAAATGGGTAAAGTAGTAACTTTTGGAGAGATCATGTTAAGATTAGCTCCACAGGGATTTTTAAGGTTTTCTCAAGCAAATAACTTTGATGTTGTTTATGGAGGAGGAGAATCTAATGTAGCGGTTTCATTAGCAAATTACGGAGTCGATGTTGATTTTGTAACGCGTTTGCCTAAAAATGATATTGGCCAATGTGCAATGATGGAAATGAGAAAGCGTGGTGTAAACGTTGATAAAATTGTTTGGGGTGGAGATCGTTTAGGAATTTACTTCTTAGAAACAGGAGCTGTTTCTAGGGGATCTAAAGTAGTATATGATAGAGCACATTCTGCAATTGCAGAAATAAAATCAGGGATGATTGATTGGGATACCGTTTTTGACGGAGTAGAATGGTTTCATTGGACCGGTATTACACCAGCGATTTCCCAAGGATCGGCAGATGTATGCTTAGAAGCTGTTAAAGCTGCTAGTGCAAAAGGAATTACTATTTCTACAGATTTAAATTACAGGGCAAAACTTTGGAATTTTTGTGATGATGCGCATAGAGAAAAAATAATGACGGAGTTAACTTATTACTGTGATATTGTCTTAGGAAATGAGGAGGATGCAGAAATGCATTTCGGTATTAAACCAGCAGGGATTTCTGTTCAAACGGAAGGGCATAATGTAAAAGCAGAAGCATTTTTGTCAGTTTGTGAGCAAATGATGGCAAAATTTCCAAGGGCTAAAAAGGTAATTACTACTTTAAGAGGCTCTATATCTGCCTCTCACAATACTTGGGCAGGTGTTTTATATGATGGTAAAACATTGTTGCAAACGCATCAATATCAAATTACCGATATAGTAGATAGAGTAGGTGGAGGAGATTCTTTTATGGGTGGGTTGATCTATGGATTACTTAAATACCCAGAAGATGATCAAAATGCATTGGACTTTGCAGTTGCAGCATCTTGTTTAAAACATACAATTAAAGGAGACGCAAACTTAGCAACTGTTGCGGAAGTAGAAAAGTTAATGGGTGGTGATGCTTCTGGTCGAGTTGCTCGTTAGACTTCTTAGCGTCTAGATTAAAATCTTTACCTAAAATGAGAAAATCAATTGCGATTATATGCAGCGGCGGTCCAGCACCAGGTATTAATACGGTTATAAGTACACTGGCGAAAACTTTCTTAAAGGATGGTTATGATGTTATAGGTGTGCATCATGGTTATAAAGGATTGCTTTCTGATAATCCAGAAGTGAAAATATTCGATTTTCATCATGCCGACCGTATTTTTAGTCGTGGAGGCTCTACTTTAATTATGAGCAGATTTAAACCAAAAGATAGCGATTTTAAAGCAGATTTTTTTAAGAAATACAATGTAAAATTATTAGTGACTATTGGAGGAGATGATACCGCTTCAACTGCTAATAGATTAACTAAATATCTTCAAAATCAAGATTTATCGGTTGGCCACATTCATGTTCCTAAAACTATTGATAACGATTTACCTTTGCCTGATAGGAATCCAACATTTGGTTTTCATACAGCTAAAGATGAAGGAGTTCGTATTGGTAATACAGTTTATGAAGATGCCAGAACTAGTGAAAACTGGTTTGTAATGTCTACAATGGGACGTTCTGCAGGTCATTTAGCTTTTGGCATAGCTTCTGCTTGTCATTTTCAAATGATGATTATTCCAGAAATGTTCGATAAAACTACTATTACATTCGAAAAAATAATCAATATGATTATTTCTTCAATAGTTAAATGTAAAATTGAAGGTATAGAATATGGTGTGGCTTTAGTAAGTGAAGGTGTTTTTCATTTCATGGAAGAAGAAGAAATTATCAACTCTGGTATAAATTTTACGTACGATGATCATGGACATCCAGAATTAGGAAATGTAAGTAAATCTCATATTTTTAATTATCTATTACAAGTAAAACTCAAAGAGATTGGATTATCTGTGAAATCAAGACCCGTAGAACTTGGCTATGAATTAAGGTGTTGTAATCCAATTGCATTTGATTTAACGTTGTGTACTTTATTAGGTATAGGAGTTAAAAAATTATTTGACCAAGGAATATCTGGTTGTATTGTAAGTGCAAATTCTAAAGGAGATATTACGCCTTTATTTTTGAAAGGTTTTGAAGATAATGAAGGGAAGATTCCACCTAGATTAGTTGACATTAATTCAGAGATGGCACAACTGTTTATAAACAATCTTTTTTATATTAAGGAAAAGGATTATGAAGAGGTAAAAAAGTATTTACCAAATCCAGAAGCATACGATTTTAAGAAAATATTAAAGTGGAATTAAAAATTAAAATATAAAATAAAATGGCACAATTTACAAGAATAGAAGTAGCACAAGTAATGAAAAATACAGGAATGGTTCCTTTATTTTTTCATAATGATATAGAAGTAAGTAAAAAAGTTTTAAAAGCATGTTATGACGGTGGAGCTCGTTTAATGGAGTTTACTGCTAGAGGAGATTTCGCTCACGAAGTTTTTGGAGAATTAACAAAATATGCAATTACTGAATTACCAGGAATGGTAATGGGAGTAGGATCTGTAACAGATGCAGCAGCAGCATCTTTGTATATGGCTTTAGGAGCAAACTTTATTGTAACTCCAGTTTTAAGAGAAGACATTGCAATTGTATGTAATCGTAAAAAAGTATTATGGTCTCCTGGTTGTGGTACATTAACAGAAATAGCGAAAGCAGAAGAATTAGGTTGTGAAATAGTTAAATTATTTCCTGGTGATATTTATGGGCCACAATTTGTAAAAGGAATTAAAGGTCCGCAACCTTGGACAAGCATTATGCCTACAGGTGGTGTTTCACCAACAAGAGAGAATTTAGAAGCTTGGTTCGGTGCAGGTGTAACTTGTGTTGGTATGGGGTCTAAATTAATGGCTAAACATGCTGATGGTAGTTTTGATTATGATAAAATTGAAAGTCAGACAAAAAATGCTCTAGACATTATACAATCTCTTAAATAATCTTATTTTTATCCAAAACATTAATAACCCTTTAGTATTTTTTAATTAAAGGGTTTCTTTCTTATTATGAAACATAACAAGGCAATTTTATTTATGATTTTGAGCGTTTTAGCATTTGCTATAATGAATGCAATCGTTAAATATTTGACTGCTTTCGGTGTGTATCAAATTGTTTTTTTTAGATCTGTTGGTACTTTGGCTTTTACAGTTCCACTGATTTTAAAATATAAAATTCCTATTCTGGGTAATAATAAAAAACTCCTTTTTATAAGAGGTTTAATAGGTGTAATTTCTTTAACTACTTTTTTTGAAGCTTTAAATTATTTAGCAATAGGTACAGCAGTTTCTTTGAGGTATACTTCACCAATATTCGCAGCAATATTTGCAGCTGTATTTCTGAAAGAAAAGATTAAATTAGTACAATGGGTTTTATTTTTATTAGCTTTTGTTGGGGTTTTAATTATAAAAAGATTTGGTATTGATGTAAACACAATAGGTCTCTTACTAATAATAACATCTGCACTTTTTTTAGGATTAATTTTTGTTGTGATAAGAAAATTAGGAGACCAAGAAAATCCTTTAATAATAATAAATTATTTTATGATAATGTGTTTTGTTTTTGGTGGTTTAATGTCTTATAATAACTGGATTTCGCCAAATTATACAGAATGGGTTTTACTACTAAGCTTGGGTGTTTTTGGTTATATAGGTCAATTATATATGACCAAAGCTTTTCAATTACATGAAACATCTATAATTGCACCACTAAAATATTTAGAAGTTATTTTTATGATTATAATTGGAGTTATATGGTTTGGAGAAATTTATAATCTTTGGACATTGTTAGGTATATTTTTTATCTTAATAGG
>Ga0209815_1000175_pt1 | contig 49679 bp, 52 predicted proteins | sample CoawatmetaG00DNA_FD_187507 | JGI IMG/M metagenome (GOLD analysis project Ga0209815, IMG submission 187507) | Marine microbial communities from the West Antarctic Peninsula - Coastal water metaG002-DNA (SPAdes) (version 2) | ecosystem: Environmental > Aquatic > Marine > Coastal ...
CTAGATTCGCGCTGATCGATGGCAGCAATTGATCGCCACCAAGAACAAGATTGTCGTCGCGGCTCCAGAACGTGGCATGTTCTGGGGCGTGACCGTCTCCCATCCGAATATCCCACGTACGTCCACCAATGGTGATTGCTTGCCCTTCTTGCAGGCGCGTATAGCCTAGCGGTATAGGTGCGACCCAATCGGCAAAATTGAACGGGCGCTCGGTTCTGCGGGCGGTATATTCTTCAGGGTCCATACCGGACTGGATGTAATACGCGAGCGTTTCCGGCGTTGGAACAGCATGTGGATCAAGCGTCAGCATCCGTGTCATCAGCCATGCGGTGCGGGTCGTTGAAAACGCGGCACCGCGTTGCATGAACCAACCGACAAGCCCTATGTGATCTGGGTGGTAATGCGTCCCAATGATCCGGCCCACGGGTTTGCCAGCAAGCGGACCTACGAGCAGTTTTTCCCAAATCGCACGGGTCTTTTTGGTATCGAAGCCGGTATCAATCACGGTCCAGCTATCGCCGTCATCCAACGCATAAACATTCACATGATCCAGTGCCATTGGCAGCGGTAAGCGCATCCAAAGAACACCATCGGCCACAGTGATTGCTTCACCCTCGACGGGGGGCGTGGAAAATGGGTAACGGATGCCAGCGCTCGCCATCCTATGCGACCAGGTCGTCGGTGGTGATCGCCATCAGATCGGACGCACCTTCGCGGGTGTGGGCCAAAAGGCTGCTATGTTCGGGCAGCAAGCGTTTGATGTAGAACGTCGCAAGCCGCATGCGCGCAGCCCCACCTGACATGGCCGCGGCCAAATGTGCGTGTCCACCCAAGACCCGCGCAAAGGCGCGCAGATATGGCACAGCACCAGCGAACCGGTCGGTCAAATCCTGTTCCACTAACCATTCTGTCGTTTCGCGCAGGGACGCAGCGGCATTCCAAACGGCGTTTGCCAAATCGGGTTGGTTTGCCTTTGCCGCGTCTGCGCCTGCTTCAATTTCATCCAAAATTGCAAATGCAGCCTCGCCGCCGTCCATCAGTTTACGCGCCACGAGGTCCATTGCTTGGATGCCGTTGGTGCCTTCATAAATCGCGGTTACACGGACATCGCGGGCATACTGGGCCGCACCGGTCTCCTCAATATAGCCCATGCCGCCATGAACTTGCAGGCCAGTATTGGCGACGTCGATACCAACATCTGTGCCGAATGCTTTGCCAATCGGGGTTAAAAATGCTGCGCGGGTGCGCCAAGCGTCTTCGCCCGTAGCAGCCGCCATATCAATCGCAACAGCGTTCATCAGAGCGATGGACCGTGCAGCGAAAATATCAGCCTTCATGCTGGCCAACATGCGGCGCACATCTGCGTGTTCGATGATTGTGCCGGACCCGCCAGCCTTGCCCTGTTTGCGGTCCATCGCATATGCGAGCGCGTGCTGGTATGCGCCTTCAGCTGCACCGATCCCCTGCACACCAACACCCAGACGGGCGTTATTCATCATGGTAAACATCGCCGCCATGCCGCCATTTTCAGCGCCCACAAGCCAGCCTTGGGCACCAGAATATTCCATCACAGCAGTAGGCGACCCATGCAGGCCCAATTTATGTTCAAGCGATACAACGCGCAGATTGTTTTGCTTGCCAAGTGTGCCATCCGCATTCGGGATCAGTTTGGGAACCATAAACAGGCTGATACCTTTGGTGCCAGCAACACCGTCGGGCAGGCGGGCCAAAACAAGGTGGCAGACGTTTTCGCTAAAGTCATTGTCGGCCCAGCTGATGTAAATTTTCTGTCCTGTGATTGCATAGGACCCGTCGCCATTTGGCACGGCCTTGGACCGCAACGCACCTACGTCAGATCCTGCTTGCGGCTCGGTCAGGTTCATCGTGCCGCACCAGTCGCCCGAAATCAGCTTGGGCAGATACCGGTCTTTGATCGCGTCAGACGCATGATGCTCTAACGCTTCGATCTGACCTTGGGACATCAACGGGTTAAGCTGGAGCGACAAACAGGCGCTGGCCATCATTTCGTTTACCGCAGTCGTCAAGGTCATCGGTAGGCCCATGCCGCCGACGTCCTCGCTGGCGGACATGCCGATCCAGCCGCCGTTTGCGATCGCTTGATATCCATCACCAAAACCTGGCGACGTGCGCACAACGCCGTTTTCAAGCTTAGCTGGATGTAGATCCCCTGCGCGATTGAGCGGGTAAAGTACCTCTTCACAAAGCTTGGCCGCCTCGGACAAAATCGCGTCAGCCATGTCGCCGGTCGCCTCTGCGAAACGTGTTGTGCCGGTAACGGTCTGGAAACCCGCGACGGTGTCCATAATAAAGCGGTAGTCGCTGACAGGGGCGCGGTATGGCATGGGTTTTCTCCGAAAATGTCTGGCTACTTGGCAAGCGCGGCTGGCGCAAGTATGCCACTTAAATCTAATTCTAGGGTATCGTAGCACGAGGTCCCTTCAACTGAAACGCAGCGTCATGAAACAAACCAAAACAAAGATCTTATCGCCCGATGCCCATGGGTTGCGTGAAGCGACCGACATTTTGCGTGCAGGTGGTCTGGTGTCGTTCCCTACCGAGACGGTTTACGGCTTGGGCGCGGATGCGCGTGATAATGTAGCGGTCGCAAAGATTTATGCGGCGAAAGGGCGGCCCAGCTTTAATCCGTTGATCGTGCACTTGGCTGATGTGTCGGCAGTTTCGCAATATGTGCAAATGAACGACGCAGCTAAACGGCTTGCTGACGCATTTTGGCCGGGTGCATTGACGCTTGTATTGCCGGTGGTGCCAGATGGAACCATATCTATGTTGGTAACCGCTGGGTTAGGCACTTTGGCGGTGCGCGTACCTGACCACCCCGTAGCGACAGCTGTGTTGGCGGCGTTCGGTGGGCCGGTGGCTGCGCCATCTGCAAACCCGTCAGGTCGGATCAGCCCCACGACGGCGGCCCATGTTTTGGCGGGCTTAGATGGACGTATTGATGCGGTGGTTGATGGCGGGCCTTGCGGCGTTGGTGTCGAATCCACGATTGTGTCGTGTGCCGGTGCTCCGACATTGTTGCGGGCAGGAGGTATTCCAATCGAGGCGCTAGAGGCATGTTTGGGTGCCCCTTTGCTGCGTGATGAAGACCCCGATGCGCCAGTATCACCCGGTCAACTTGCGTCGCATTATGCGCCCAATGGATTGATGCGTTTAAACGCATCCTACGCAGAACCGCATGAGACTTTGCTGGGTTTCGGGGGGGTGAACGCTGACCTTAATTTGTCGCCTTCGGACGATTTGACTGAAGCAGCGGCCAACTTATTTGGGATGTTGCACCAATTGGACGCATTGGGCGCGAAATATATTGCTGTCTCACCGATCCCCGCCCATGGTTTGGGGCAAGCGATTAATGACAGATTACGCAGGGCCGCCGCGCCCCGCGATTGAGGGGACAGCATGGCACATGGATATGATAAAGGGCGTTTGAACCTTCCATTCGTGGGTATCGCGACATTTGGAAAATACGATTATCAACCTGACTGGTCCGCGATTGATGCCGATGTGGCGGTTGTTGGCGCACCCTATGATTTCGGAACACAGTGGCGCCCCGGCGCGCGGTTTGGGCCACGCGCGATCCGCGAGGCATCAACCTTGTTTTCCTTTGGCCATGCGGGCGCATACGACCATGAAGACGATGTGACCTATCTGGGCGAAGGCACGCGGATCGTTGATATTGGCGATGCAGACATCGTGCATACAGATACCGAACAAAGCCATGCGCGGATCGAAGACGCTGTGCGTGCCATTCGCGCTGCTGGCGCGTTACCTGTCGTCATGGGCGGTGATCATTCGATCAACATTCCATGCGTGCGTGCCTTTGCCGACCACGGTCCTATTCATATTTTGCAGATCGACGCGCATTTGGATTTCGTCGATGAGCGGCACGGCGTGCGGCACGGCCACGGCAACCCGATGCGCCGCGCGGCTGAACAGGATCACGTCACGGGGCTGTCGCAGTTCGGCATTCGTAATGTGTCGTCGACAGCCAAGGACGGATACAAGGATGCCCGCGCGATGGGGGCGGACATATTATCCGTGCGTCAAATTCGGGCGCTGGGCGTCGCGGCCGTTGTGGACCGTATTCCAGCAAATGCAGACATCTACCTGACCATCGATATCGACGGCTTTGATCCGTCAATTGCGCCGGGTACAGGGACGCCGAGCCATGGTGGGTTTTTGTATTACGAAGTGCTCGAGATCATCGCCGCTGTGGCAAAGCGCCAGCGGATTGTGGGGATCGATTTGGTCGAAGTCGCGCCAGATTACGATCAAACGGGCGGAACGGCGATTTTGGCAGCGCAATTGTTGCTCAATGTGATTGGGCGCATTTTGCATCATCAGGGATAATGCGACCGGCGGGACCATTTTTTTTAAATTAGCCCTTTACATGATACCTTTTGGTATCATAATTAAGAGATACCAAAAGGTATCCTATGAGGTGGTACGCAATGTTAAACCAAGAGCAAATGGGCTTTAGAGCGTTAGCTGACCCAACGCGGCGCGATATTCTGCAAATGTTGGCCGAGCGTGACATGACAATCATAGAGGTAGCTGAGAACTTTCAGATGACCCGCGCGGCCGTTAAAAAGCATCTTTTGATTCTCAATGAAGGTGGTCTCATCAACGTGCGCTCGGACGGGCGCACCAAGGTGAATACACTCGATGTGGATGGTATGAAGAAAGTTTTTAGCTGGTTCGACTACTTTGACACCTTTTGGGATGACCGCCTTTCCAAACTTAAAAGTGAAATCGAAAAGGAAATCCAATGACCGAAACAAGCATTCAAAAGACAATATTTCTCAAGGCGCCGGCTGCAACGGTTTGGGATTACCTGACTGATCCAAATAAGTTAGCGATTTGGTTCCACAAACCAAAATCCCCGCTGGTCGTAGGCGACTATGCAATGTTTGGAACCGATAGCGGTGACAAATTAATGTGGGGGACGGTATTGCTGTCCGAACCACATTCTCGGTTAGAATATACATTTACAATCACGCCGATGGGCGATGCCGTAAGCACAGTGCGCTGGGCCTTGGATGAGGTCGCCGGTGGTACAAAACTGACGCTGAAGCATGAAGGCCTGCCTGCCGGTGAGGCAGCGTTTGGTCTGACGTTGGCGTTGGACAAGGGTTGGGATGATCATTTAGCGCGGATGCGTGCAGATGCCCACGCAGACTAAATCTCCGAAACCAGATCGACCGTCGCGGAATTGCGGCGGTCTTAACCTTGCTGTCGCTCTATATAGCTACGCAATTCTTCGGCCTCTTGGCGGGCTTCACGCAGCCCATCCATTGCCGCGCGCAATTCGGCCTCTGTCTGGGACAGCTGATTGGTGATCTCGGCCTCGCGCTGTTGAAGATATGTGATCGCTTGGTCGCGAGTTTCTTCTGCTTCGTGAAGGGCTTGGGCCATTTTATCAAGCTCGTCAATTTCAGCCTTGGTCACGCGGCTAAATCGATTGACCAGCCAACTGGCGAACCAACCAAGCATAAAGGCCACAAACAGGATGATCGCGGTGGCGATGATGAATTCGTTTCTGTTCAAGGTCTTGTCCTGTTTATTATTCGCTTGGAGCGGCTTCAATGGCTTCGAGTGTGGTCAATTCATCGACGGCACTTTCTGGTACAATCAGTGAAAACTCAATCCGGCGGTTGGCTTCGCGCCCGTCTTCGGTGTCGTTTGTTGCAATCGGGTCGGCCTCTCCAAAGCCTACGGCTTCGAACGAGCTGACGGGAATGCGGCGTTGACGGAGTGCCACAAGAACCGCACCTGCGCGTTCCTGGCTAAGCTGTTGGTTCATTTCCTCGCGGCCTTGGCTATCGGTAAAGCCTGCAATTTGTATACGTAGATCGGCGCATTTTTTAAGAACGTCTGCAATATCGTCGACGATCGGTAGCGTGTCGGCAGTGATCGTCGCGGAACTCGGATCGAACAAAATTTTGCGTGCGTTCGTGATCGCATCAATCTGAGCTATGCATTCTTCTGGCGTTGGCAGGCTTGCAATTGGGTCAAGCTGTTTGACATACGTCACATTGATTTCAAAACTGGATGTTTGACCCAGCTTATCAATCAGTAAACGGGTGATATCCGCTTGCGCAGTTTCCAACCCAGTGTTCCCTTTGATGATCATCTGATCGGGCTCTACGACAACGGAACCGTTGGACATTTTTGACAATGCCTCTATCCCCGCTAGAACACGCACAGCCCATCCAGCGGGCAGGTCGCTGACCACGCGGGTGCCCATCGTAACATTTGCGCGCCCGAATTTGGCCATCGCATAGTTTTCGGCAGTTGTGTTGATCAGGTCATCGGGAATTCGCCCGCGCAACTGTACCGCGCCCTCTGGGCTGCGGGTGGCGGTGAATTGTGGTGGGCCGTCTGCGCCTGCTTGGGGCGTAGCAGGCAGCTCGGCATTGAGCGCAAAGACGTCGGGCAGCGCGTTTTCCAATTCACCAACGACGCTGTCAAATGTGCTTTGCTGGGTACCCTGTAGCGCGACCAGCGTTACATCCGTATCTGAAATAGTGACGGTCCCGCCACCTAAAGAATTGACCGCGTCAATTGCGCCTGCAACGGCACTGCCCCACGTGCGGGAGGGTACACCAAGCGCCTGTACACAGCTGCTTTTGCCTTCAAAGCCTGCGGCAGAGGCGGCTACCATAATTACCCGTTCCGCATCTGGGCTATCTGCGGCGCAGGCGTCAAACCGAACCCCGTCAGTGTCTTTAGTAAATCGCGCTGTAAATGGGGAAATTACCGGCCGCGGCGAACTAATAGAAACCGCTAGTCGGACACCGTCAGGGGTATTGCGTGCAAGTGCAGTTTCCAGCCGAGCTTTGTCAGCTGCGCTATCAGAGATTGCGTTTATGGCAACGCGCTCCGCACCAACAGAAATCTTGGACCGAGGCAACATTTCAAGCGCACGTAGGCTGTAATTGAGCGCGGCTGGCCATGTGTTAGGAACAGGATAATCCGCGCTTTCCAACAGATCAGTCACAGACTGGCCATTTGCGATGTCCGTGATGCGAGCTGCTAGTCGGTCACGGTCAGTATCAGCCGGAATAAGCCCAATCAGCGACACACCACTATCATTGCGTAGAATTTCAATCGCAAATTTTGGGGCTGCAATGTTGCCTGATTCGGCGACGCTCATGTTATCGATAACGCGGCTGGCATCAACGATGCTGCCAGACGCAGAGATGGCGCGGAACCGCGACGCCTCGGTTGGGGCTTCGCCCTCTACGATCACCTGGAGACCGTCGCCGATGACAGATGCCCAATCATATCCCCGATCTATAAGGGTTTCACGCACGGCCACGACTGATCGATCTTGCACAAAGGCCACCGTAGAGTGAGCGGCCATGGCTGAAATCAACGCGGCACAGATGAAAACACCAATGCGAAGAAAAAGGGCGGAAAGGCGCATGTGCATCCGTTCGTTGCGATATTATTCGTCTCTTGAATAAGGGCTAGTGCGGCTAGGTTCAATCACAGGAACGCAGCGACGGCGAAAAACGGCAGGGGAATCAGCCCAGCGTCGCGATTTGTCCGAAATAGACGCAGCAAAAGCGGCCCGTCATTGGCGTCAAATTTCTGCAATTGCCACGTCATGTGCCAGCCCATCGCCCACGGACCGATAAGCGCCACTACCAACGACAGGATCGACCGATCTTGCGCCGCGAACACAACTGCGGCCCCCATCAGCACAATCGTCGCGGTCATAAAGCCGCGCAACCATAGGTTTGTCTTATCTCCAAACAGACGCGCGGTGGATTTCACCCCAATAAGCGCGTCATCTTCCGCGTCTTGATGCGCATAGATCGTGTCATAAAATAGGGTCCAGAAAATGCCTGCCGCGTACAGAAAAGCAGGGGCAAACCCGATTGATCCGGTATGTGCCGCCCAAATAAGCAACGCGCCCCAATTGAACGCGATCCCAAGGAATACTTGTGGCCACCATGTGAACCGCTTGGCAAACGGATAGATCAACACAGGGATGATTGATAAAAAGCCCAAGCCAATCGCCAAGGCTGGGTAAGTCAGCAAGATTACCAGCGATACCAACGACTGTACCAGCATCCATGCCAGTGCGGCTCTCACGCCCACTTGGCCCGATGGAATGGGCCGTGACCGTGTGCGTGCGACTGCCGCGTCGATATCGCGGTCTGTGATGTCGTTCCATGTGCAACCCGCGCCACGCATGAGGAACGCACCAATGCCCGCAGAGACCATCAGCCACATATCAAACATGCTTGCCTGCCCATCTGCCAAGATCGCAAGCGACAGCGCCCACAGACAGGGGAGATAAAGCAGCCAAGTCCCAATAGGCCGATCCGCCCGCGATAGCCTTAAATAGGGCCGCGTCGACGTAGGTGCCCAGCGATCAACCCAATTTCCTGCACTATCTGCTACGGCACCCTCTGGCATCTGGTGATTGGCGGTCATATGTTCACTTTCATGGCATCTAAAGTTCGTCTTTTTGTAGATCACCCACTGGGTCATGCGCAATCAGTTCCGTTAACGCGGGATCAAGCGCATTATTTGTTCGGGGTCATGCGCCTTGGAGCAGGGGTTGGCGTGTCCTTAATCAACGGGGCGGATGGCGAATGGGATGCTGAAATCGTCGAGGCGGGTAAAAAGAGCGGTGTTCTTTTGTGTCAGTCCCAAACTAAGCTTTTGCAAATACCCCCTGATGTCTGGCTGCTGTTCGCGCCAATCCGCAAAGAACGTACCGCGTTTATCGTAGAAAAAGCGACCGAGCTTGGGGCCGCACGGATAATACCCATCCAAACTGAATACACCAATAATGCCGACCGCTTGCGTGTTGATAAACTGCGCGCCCATGCGCTTGAGGCAACTGAGCAATGCGGCGGCACCTATGTACCGCCAGTCGATGACTTGGCCAAGCTGCCCAAAGTGCTTGATGGCTGGGATCCGGCCCGACGGATCATGTTTTGCGACGAAACCATGTTGGGGCAGGCGTCTGTCCTGGATGTAGGGTTGACCGGGCCTTGGGCAATCATCATCGGCCCCGAAGGTGGATTTTCCGAAAAAGAACGCACCCGATTACACGGCATGGACTGCGCCCACCCCGTCAGCCTAGGCCCACGCATTTTGCGGGCAGATACAGCGGCTGTTGCGGCGCTGGCGCTATGGCAAAACGCAATGGGGGATTGGGGATGATCCGCCTTGGTCCCAATGAGCAGCCGATGATTGAGGCTTTTCTGACGGAACATCTTGATACATCGATGTTCCCGCTATCGAACTTGCAAGAATACGGGATGAATGGTGGCCACACCCGCGCAATGGCTTTTTGGCGAGATACCAATGTAGGACCGATAACTGACCTGCTGGGAATTACCGATGAAGGTATGGTTATGCCGCATCTGAGGTCAATTCTCGACAAGGATATCATGGCGACCCTCAATGGGCGCACGGTCATCGGGATCATTGGTGAACAGACAAGCTGCAGGCGGGCGCAACGGGCTTTGGGCCTGACGGATTCTGACTTGCATCTTGATAAAGACGAAACCCTTTTTGCGATGAACCTTTCAAATCTCTCAAGTGTTAATACAGACTTGAGCATACGCAGTTTCATAGAGTTTCCGCGTGATGTTTTGGTGGGTTGGATGCACGATTACCTAACTGAAACGCTGGGCACTCCGGGTGACGACGCTTTTCCAATGGCTGTGCAGCGTTTCGATGACTTTGCCGGAAAAGGCAGTCATGTTGTTTTAGTGGATGCGGATACTCCAGTTGCGATGACCGGGTTTAACGCGCAAGTCGGGCAAACCGTACAAATCGGGGGAGTCTATACGCCACCTAAATTGCGTGGGCGCGGATATGCGCGCACGGCGATCGAGTTGCACTTAGCGCAGGCTAAAAAATCTGGCACGACGCGGGCACTTTTGTTCGCTGATAATCCGGCAGCAATCAAAGCTTACCGTTCAGTGGGTTTTTCGGACATCGGTCAATTCACGCTTTGCATATTTTCCAAACCAATGGGTATCTCAAATGTCTGATTTCATGCGACCCGAAGCGCGGGCATCTTTGTGGCGTTGGCGCGAGGCACTGACTGGCCTTGCCCTTGTGGGTGTCGGCCTGTGGTGGACCTTGGGCAGTTTCGGAATTGTGCGTTGGATTGGCGTGATCTTGACCATCGGTGCCGCTATCCTGACCATCGCAGGCATTCAACGGGCGCGGTTCCGGCAAGCAGGCGAGGGTCCGGGAATTGTGCAAGTTGCCGAACGACGACTGGCCTATTTGGGACCATTGACGGGGGGGCAAATGGATATCGCCGACCTGACACGTCTAGAGCTTGACCCAACCGGTCATCCCGCCGCGCATTGGATCCTGACGGGCATCGGCGGCCAGTCGATCGCGATCCCTGTGAACGCGCAAAACGCAGATGCATTGTTTGATCTATTCGGTAGCCTGCAAGGCATCCAAACGACGGCGATGCTAGACGTGCTGTCACAAACACCTGATGTGCGCGTCACGGTCTGGGAAAAAACACCAACCTTGCTACATTGACACTGCCGCGTGTTCGCGGCACCGATAACCCCAACACTTGTCCCAAGACGGAGCCTTTCCCAATGTCCATTCCACAGTCCGGCGGCGGCCCAATCGAGCACCACGACCAACTAGCACAATTGCTGGCTGACGGGTGTAAACCCAAAGAAGATTGGCGTATCGGCACCGAGCATGAGAAATTTGGCTACTGCAAAGACACGCATCAACCGCTGCCATACGAAGGCGAGCGGTCGATACAATCTGTGCTGGAAGGTCTGCGCGACCAATTCAATTGGGCACCAGTCGAGGAAGAAGGTAAGATTATCGGCCTGACCAAGGGTCTCGCTAACGTCAGCCTCGAGCCGGGTGGCGCGTTGGAATTGTCCGGCGCCCCTGTCGAAACCATCCACCAGACCTGCGACGAGGTAAACGACCACCTGCGCGAAGTGAAGGCGGTATCCGATGTCCTTGGTGTGAAATTCATCGGCCTAGGTGCCGCACCTGAATGGTCCCACGAACAAATGCCGTTAATGCCCAAAGGGCGTTACAAGCTGATGAACAACTACATGGAAAAGGTCGGAACCATGGGCACGGCGATGATGCGCCGGACCTGCACTGTGCAGGTGAACCTTGATTTCGGATCAGAGGCCGACATGGTGCAAAAGCTGCGCGTGGCCTTGGCCCTTCAGCCGGTTGCAGCCGCGTTATTCGCCAATTCGCCGTTCTTTGAAGGTAAACCAAACGGCCACAAATCATGGCGCTCGCGGATCTGGCGTGATCTTGACGGCGACCGCACAGGCATGTTGCCCTTCGTCTTTGAAGATGGTTTCGGGTTCGAGGCTTGGGTGCAATGGGTTCTCGATGTGCCGATGTACTTTGTGTACCGCGATGGCAAATACATCGATGCGCTGGGTATGTCGTTCCGCGATTTCCTGAAAGGCGAATTACCCGCATTGCCCGGTGAAAAGCCGCTGTTGTCGGATTGGGCGGACCATCTGACCACCGTGTTCCCAGAAGCAAGGATCAAACAGTTCATAGAAATGCGCGGTGCCGATGGCGGCCCGTGGCGACGCCTGTGCGCATTGCCTGCGTTCTGGGTTGGGCTGATGTACGATCAAACGGCACTTGATGCAGCGTGGGACCTTTGCAAAGACTGGACTGCAGAACAACGCGATGCACTGCGGATAGCGGCGTCTGTCGATGGGCTTCAGGCAAAAGTTGATGGGATCAATATGCACGATCTGGCCCGCGAAGTTGTTGCTATTTCTGAGGCAGGTCTTAAGGCCCGTGCGCGCCCGGGTGCCGGTGGGCTTGTGCCCGACGAGACCCATTTCCTGAATGCCCTGAAAGAAAGCATTGAGACAGGGCAAACCCCTGCCGATGAATTGTTGGCGAAATACAATGGCGAATGGGCGGGGGATTTGTCAAAAATTTACGACGAATATAGCTATTAACTTTGCCGTAATTTTGCCCCGATTGTCCCTTATCTGGAAACAGTGAGGGGGCAGCACAATGTCACTATTCTTAAATCCACGCTTTGCGATGTTGCTGCTGGTCGGCCTGCCTTTGGCGGGTGGGGCGGTTGTGCATCCGCATGGGGCCAGCGCATTTATCATGGGCGCGTGGGCTGGCACGTTGATCGTTGCTCCGCCATTGATGATTTGTCTTTGGGCGCTTGGGTTGTGGACAATCGGGCAGCTTTTGCGTCCGCTTGCACGCTTGCCAATTCTAATCGGGATGACCGTTGTAATATTCTATATTTCTGATGCAGAAATTGGTCTGGGTGGACAACTCGCTGGCGGCGGGGCGCTGATATATTGGTTGCGTCAAGGGCGTGGCAGCGCAATCATCTAGTGGCCTATTTTTGGTTCCTGACCCGCGCGTAATCGTTTGATGTTGGTTCTGTGACGCGCATAAATCAGCACGGCCAAAATGCATGAAAGCACAAACAATTTCCCATCCGTCATATATGCTACGATCAATGGTGCCCAGCCTGCGGCAAATAATGCTGCCGCTGACGAATACCGCCCAATGGCGGCCACGACGATCCAAATTGCGCCTGCTGCCAAACCAACGATCGGTGACAATGCGATCATCAGGCCAAAATAAGTCGCGACGCCTTTGCCGCCCTTAAACCGCAGCCAAACCGGAAAACAGTGCCCGATAATCGCAGCCAAACCTGCCAATTGTGCAGCATCTTCGCCCGCAAATGCGCGTGCGATCAGAACAACAGCGGCACCTTTTCCCGCATCAAACAGTAAAGTCAGCGCGGCCGCCGTTTTGTTCCCTGTGCGCAAAACATTGGTCGCCCCGATGTTGCCAGACCCAATATCGCGCAAATTTCCAAGGCCCATGACGCGCGCAAGGATCATGCCAAATGGGATTGATCCAAGCACATAACCTGCAAGCGCCCAAAGGATGAGGCAGATCGTTGGTGTGATAAGTTCAGGCATTATATTTCCTCGCTGACAAGTGTACCGCCGACCCATGTGCCAAGGACAACGCCTTGCATACGTGCGCCGTCAAATGGGGTGTTTTTTGATTTGGATTTCAGCTTAGCGCGGTTCAAAATGAACGGCGCGTCAGGATCAAACCAGACCAGATCGGCGGGTGCGCCGGCACGCAGACGGCCCGTGTCCAGCCCAAGTATCCGCGATGGGTTGAGTGACAGCGCTGCAAATAATTTTGGCAAGCTGATCATTTCGGCATGATACAAACGCAAGGCTGCAGGCAGCAATGTCTCAAGACCGACGGCCCCGCTCGCGGCTTCTTCAAACGGCAAGCGTTTGCTTTCTTCGTCTTGGGGTGTGTGCATGGAACAGATGATGTCAATCAGCCCGTCTGCGACTGCTTGGACAACGGCCAAACGGTCATCTTCGGACCGCAAGGGCGGCTTGAGTTTAAAGAATGTCCGGTAGTCGGCCACATCCAATTCATTCAACGTCAGGTGATGCACGCCGACGCCCGCTGTGATGTTGAGCCCGTTGCGTTTAGCGCGTTCCAGCGCAGGCAAGGCGCGCGCAGTGGTGATTTGGTCGGCGTGATAGCGTGCGCCTGTCATTTCTAGCAGGGCGATATCGCGGTCCAATGCCATACGTTCCGCCATCGGCGTCACGCCTGGCAGGCCGCGCAATGATGCAAACTTGCCCGACGTCACAGCGGCCCCTTCCGACAATCCGGGGTCTTGGACATGAGCGATGACCAATGCACCAAGGCTACGTGCATAGGTTAGGGCGCGGCTGAATACCTTGGTATTCGTGACAACGCGGTCGCAATCGGTGAACGCCACAGCGCCAGCATCCTGTAAGAACCCGATCTCGGTCATCACAGCGCCATCGCGGCCTTTGGTCAGTGCGGCCATCGGCAATACGCGTACCGGCGCATCAAGTGCGGCACGGCGGGATACAAATTCAAGCGTTTCAGGTAGATCAATCGCAGGCAGCGTATCGGGGCGGGTCACGATAGTTGTGACGCCACCCGCAGCGGCAGCCCGTCCAGCAGAGCGGAACGATTCCTTGTGTCGTTCACCGGGTTCAGAGACCTTAACGCCGATATCGACGATACCTGGCGCAAGACAGTTACCAGCGCAATTGACGGTCATTCCAGCCACGTCAGGCTTTGGCTCTTCATAGACCTCAGCGATCAAACCGTCCCGAACCCGCAGCGCGCCAAGCGTGTCAGTCTGCGCCACCGGATCAATCAGACGGGCATTGATGAATATCGTGTCTGTCATAGCATCTATCCCGCAATCCATATCATTACCGCCACCAGTGCAAATAACACTAGCAACGCATAAGTTGCGACGCGACCCGACATGGCCGCGTCGGACGGCTTTTTCCGCTTCTGCGGCACCGTGCCAAACGCGCTATCGGTTGTGATCGGGCGAGGCGCTGCCATGGTCGGTGTTTCGCGCAAAACCATCACAAGCCGCACATCGCTTGGTAGATCGATATTGATCGCGCTGTCACGAAAGGCCGCCGACATCATCAGCACCACAGTCCCGATCAATCCGCGCAAGTTTTCTGCTTGGATGTCCGACACAGGCATGTCGTAACCGTTACGGATAAAATCAGGCAGGCTCATATCCACCAACAAACCCGGCGTGATCGCATCAACGTAATCGGTGTTCAGCACAACGTTCCCGAACACAGCCATCATCGCCGCATCCGTCTTGTCATCCAGCCCATCAGGGGCGGGCCGGTTCAGCTCAAGCACATAGATCGCGCCGTGGTCGTTCGCGGGGACATTGATCATGCGGTCACCTCTTTTTCGGCACGGTAAGCACGTAGATTTTGCGCCAGCAGATCCATCGCAGCCATGCGCACGGCGACGCCCATTTCGACTTGGGTCTGGATCACACTGCGGTTGATGTCATCGGCGATGTTGCCGTCGATCTCAACGCCACGGTTCATTGGGCCAGGGTGCATGACAATGGCGTCGGGTTTGGCATGGGCCAGCTTTTGCGCCGTGAGCCCGTAGCGGTGAAAATATTCACGCTCTGACGGAATGAAACCACCGTCCATGCGTTCTTTTTGCAAGCGAAGCATCATAACGACATCAACGTCCTTTAGCCCTTCCTCCATGTTGTCGAATACTTCGACGCCGAACTCTTCAATGCCCGATGGCATCAGGGTCGGCGGGGCGATCAGGCGGATGCGGTTTTCCATTTTGCCAAGCAGCATGATGTTGGACCGCGCCACGCGGCTGTGGGCTACGTCGCCACAAATCGCGACGGACAGGCGGTGCAAGCGTCCCTTGGCACGGCGGATTGTCAGGGCATCCAGCAATGCTTGGGTTGGATGTTCGTGGCGTCCGTCACCCGCGTTTAGGACGGCCCCGTTGACCTTTTGCGCCAACAGATCGACCGCGCCCGAATTGGGGTGCCGTACGACCAACAAATCGGGGTGCATCGCGTTCAGCGTCAGTGCTGTATCAATCAGGGTTTCGCCCTTTTTGATAGAGCTTTCCTGCATCGACATGTTCATCACGTCGGCGCCGAGGCGCTTGCCCGCGATCTCGAAGCTCGCTTGCGTGCGGGTCGAGTTTTCAAAGAACATGTTGATCTGTGTCATGCCAGCCAGAACCGTTTTATCGACGGTCCCGCTGCGGGTTTGATCAGCGTATTTATCCGCCAAATCCAACAGTGTGGTGATTTCGGTGGGATGAAGATGCTCGATCCCCAAAAGATGCCGCGCACGGAATGTCATCGCTTCTCCTAAAATCTCGCCTTTTGCGCTTATAGAAAACGCGCATGGCTGGGGCAAGCGCGACCTTACACATGACGTCGATTGGCGCTACTGTGTGTGTCATGGATTCTATGGACACATATTGGGCAGACCGCGCCGCGCTTGAATGGCAAGTCGAACTGGGCGTGACAGAGGCGATACTGGACGCGCCTCTGAACCGCTATGAAGTCCCCGAAGCAGTGGCCAAACCCGTAGTTGCAGCTGTGGCAAAGGGCCCGCCAGCGATACCTGTCCCCGTTGAAGTGGACTGTGTTGAACAGGCGAGAAAGTCGGCTGATGCTGCCCCTGATTTGGCCGGGTTGCAGACCGCAATTGGCGCGTTTGATCATTGTGATCTAAAGCGTGGCGCGCGCAATTTGATCTTTGCCGAAGGTGACGCTGCAGCCCGTATTATGGTCATTGGCGAAGCACCCGAACGTGACGAGGACCGCGCTGGCACAGTGTTTTCAGGCGACCGACGTCTTCTGCTGGATAAAATGTTCGCCGCGATCGACCTTGGTGTCGCGCATGATGATGTGGCTCGCCGTGTTTACCTGACAGCCGCGTTTCCGTGGTCTGCCGGATCGGTCCCGCCTAAGCCCGCAGACATGGCGACTTTGACCCCGTTTCTGGAACGGCATATCGCGCTTGTGAATCCCGATGTCCTTATTCTTATGGGAAATACCGCCTGTCAGATGTTACTGGGAAAGTCTGGCGTGTCGCGTATGCGTGGCCAGTGGGCCGAGGTATTGGGCCGCCCCACCATGCCAATGATGCACCCTGCACAGTTGATGCAAACGCCGCTTTCCAAGCGTGATGCTTGGGCGGATTTGCTTGCTGTTCAAGATAAACTAAGGGGATAAAATGAGCCAGATTGACACGCCGAAAGACTTCATCCCTGTGCGCATCGCCGTTTTGACCGTGAGCGATACGCGGACCGCTGAAGATGACAAATCTGGCAATGTGTTGGTCGACCGGATTGCAGCTGCGGGCCATGTTCTGGCCGCTCGCATGATCGTACAAGACGAACGCGATATGATTGCGGGTCAGCTGCGCGATTGGTGCGCTGACGGCGCGATTGATGTGGTCATTTCCACGGGTGGCACGGGGCTGACTGGGCGCGATGTTACCGTCGAGGCGCACCGCGATGTTTACGAGAAGGAAATCGATGCTTTTGGCACTGTTTTCACCATCGTTAGCATGAACAAGATCGGGACCAGTGCGGTGCAAAGCCGTGCGACGGGTGGTGTGGCAAATGGGACCTATTTATTTGCGCTGCCTGGAAGTCCTGGTGCGTGCAAAGATGCTTGGGACGAAATTCTGGTTAAACAATTGGATTATCGACACAAACCCTGCAATTTTGTCGAGATCATGCCGCGTTTGGATGAACATCAACGCCGCAAGTAATTACGATGCCGTGCAGCCTTGGATGTTGACGGCGCGATTTTGCCCAAGCACGGTGATCCGAATGCCTGACCGATCCACCGCAAAGCTGGTCCCATCCACATGGATTAAGTCCGATGTGGCGGTGATATGCGTCGCGGTTCGGGTTACGTCTGGTTCGGAGACCCAGACGTAAGGGTCTGATGTTTCAATGATAATTGCCTCTGGACCTTGTTGTGACAGCGCGGTGCGGGTGATGATTTGCATACCGCCGGACGTCGGGGCGATGGTACAAGTGACGGCGCCGACTGATGCCTCTGATGCAGTCAACGGGCGGTTCATAAGGGCCGCTGTGATTGCTGCGTCGCGTGGCGCGTCCTGAGGAAGGAGCGTGTCGAATTCCAAATTTACAGGAATGCAAATTTCTTCGCAGACCCCAATATTGATGGACCCTGAAAGGCGGATTTCGCCCACGTCATTTGGAAATATCTCGACTGGAATTGTCACGGTGCCATAGTATCCGATGGACCGCATTCCGTCTTGGTCGAACACGTCTGGGACTGGCCAGTGGAATGCGATGGACTCGACATTAGTAGATCCAACCCATTGAATTAGAGGTGGAATTCCAGCGTCGCCAGGTGCGCGCCAGTAGGTTTTCCAGCCATCTGACATGTCGATACGCAGGCCTGCCATCACGCTGCCACGGCTGGTTTGTGGACCGGCAAGCACGGTCAGTGTTGTGTTGTGATCGGCGGGACCAGCGTAGGCGGGCGTGGCCATCAGGGCGAGGAGGGCAAGCATTTTCATGACCCCTGAATACGCACCCGCATGATCATTTGAAAGTCACATGCTTGTGCGCGGGCTGACACATCTGCCCTTGCACCTTAGGTTTGCTGGACCCATCATAGGGATATGGACCCTGATGACTTTAATCTTGTTGGCAAATTGCTGATTGCGATGCCCGATATGGGTGATCCGCGCTTTGATCGATCCGTCGTCTATATGTGCGCCCATTCTGAAGAAGGGGCCATGGGATTAATCGTCAATAAGCCGCAAAAGAAATTGAAATTTGTTAAGCTACTTCAACAACTTGATATAGATGTTGAAGGCACTGTGCGCGATGCACGTGTCCATTACGGTGGCCCTGTTGAAGGCATGCGCGGGTTCGTTTTACACACCGATGACTACCGTACTGAGGGCGGTACAATCGATGTTGCCGACCATATTTGCATGACTGCAACGATGGATGTTTTACACGACATCGCGCGGGGCAAGGGGCCGCAAACGGCGCTGCTTGCATTGGGATATGCGGGCTGGGGCGCGGGCCAATTGGAAGGCGAGATAGTGCAGAACAGTTGGCTGACCTGTGATGTAGACGCAGGCATCGTTTTTGGCACGGATAATGACGCCAAATGGGCGGCCGCATTGGCCACATTGGGCATCAGTCCAGAGCTGCTGTCATCGACTGCTGGACACGCTTAACCCCCGTAATTTTTGCATAAGTTTCGTATAAGTTTTGCATATGCCGTTTTAGTCGGATGCAATCAGCGTCGTGATGATCGCGACGGCACTGTCAGAATGCCAATCCGCGTCGCCCTGAAGTCGCGCGATCTCGTTACCATCGGGGTCCATGATCAATGTTACTGGCAGGCCGAGCACGCCCATAGATCGCGCAAACGATTGCCGCGCATCGGTGTGCAGCGGCAGGTTGTCGATGCCAATTTCGTCGAAGAATTTTTGCATCGCGGGTAGCGGGTTTCGACCTGTTGCGACGGTCACGACTTGGAATTTTTCGCCACCAAGGTCGGTTTGCAGGGCTGATAATTCGGGCATTTCTTTGCGGCAGGGCGCACACCATGTGGCCCAGAAATTCAGCACGATGTGTTGTCCGTTAAAGTCAGCGAGGGTCATCTCGTTGCCGTCTTCGGACATAAACGCCACGTCTGATCCGGCGATGGGTGCAGAATGGAATGTCAGTTTGCGCATGTCTCCGACCCGCAATGCCTCTAGATCGACCGTCTCTGCGTGACCAATGTTTGCAAGCAGCCCAAGGGCCGTATAAAGCAGGATTGATTTTAACTTGCGCATGAAAGCACCTTTTCAACATGACCAAGACTGCCAATTCGATGTGGGGTGGCCGTTTCGCCGCCGGACCTGATGCCATCATGGAAGCGATTAACGCATCCATCAGCTTTGACCGTCGTATGGCCTCCCAAGACATCGCAGGGTCTCGCGCCCATGCAGCCATGTTGGCCGCCTGTGGTATCATCACAGATAAAGATGCAGATGCGATTGGGGAAGGCCTGCTCACGGTGTTGTCAGAGATTGAAGCAGGAGATTTTCCGTTTTCTGCTGCACTAGAAGATATTCACATGAATGTGGAAGCCCGATTGAAGGATTTGATCGGTGAACCAGCGGGTCGTTTACACACCGCGCGTTCGCGTAACGATCAGGTTGCTGTCGATTTCCGCCTTTGGGTGCGCGAACAATGTGACGCTGTTGATTCTGCGCTAGAGGCGTTGATGCGGGCGTTGATTGGTCAGGCAGAGGCGGGTGCTGACTGGGTCATGCCCGGATTTACCCATTTGCAGGTCGCCCAGCCTGTTACTTGGGGTCACCATATGATGGCCTATGTGGAGATGTTTGCACGGGATCGCTCGCGGTTTGCCGATGCGCGCGTGCGGATGAATACGTCGCCTTTGGGGGCTGCTGCGTTGGCGGGCACCTCGTTTCCGATTGACCGTCATATGACGGCTGCGGCCTTAGGCTTTGATCGTCCGATGTCAAATTCGCTGGATGCTGTGGCGGATCGTGATTTCGCGCTGGAGTTTTTGGCGTCTGCAAGCATTTGCGCGATGCATCTGTCCCGATTGGCTGAAGAATTGGTGATTTGGTCGTCTGCCCAGTTCCGGTTTGTGAAAATGTCGGACAAATGGTCAACCGGATCGTCGATCATGCCGCAAAAGCGCAATCCTGATGCTGCTGAGCTTATCCGTGCCAAGATCGGTCGGATTTTTGGCGCTAATGTCGCGTTGATGACGGTGATGAAGGGGCTGCCGCTAACCTATTCAAAGGACATGCAGGAAGACAAAGAGCAGACGTTTGATGCGGCTGACAGTCTGATGCTGGCGTTGGCTGCGATGTCGGGCATGGTTGCGGATATGCAGGCGAATGTGCCGTCGCTAGAGGCAGCTGCGGCAACTGGATTTTCAACGGCCACGGATTTGGCTGACTGGCTGGTGCGTGAATTGGGCCTACCTTTCCGCGATGCGCATCATGTGACAGGCACGCTTGTTGCGATGGCTGAAGGCAAGGGCGAAGACTTGCCGGATTTGACCCTCGCGGAAATGCAGTCGGTGCATGATGGCATCACCAATAGCGTGTTTGACGTGCTGGGTGTGCGCAATTCTGTGGCCTCTCGTGTGAGTTACGGTGGAACTGCACCCGATCAGGTCCGTGCCCGTATTGCCGAGTGGAAAGGCGTTTTGGATGCGTAATGTTTTTGTGGTTGGTTTGATTTGCCTTTTGGCGGCCTGTGGCGCGAATGGCGATCCGCTGACGCCTGAAGCCACGGGTGTTGAGCAGTGATCCGCTGGGTTTACTTGGGGCTGGCTGTTTGGGGTGCCATCCATCCGATGTATTATTTCATCAGCTGGTTTCGCGATAACGGAGTCAGCCTGAGCAAAATGGTCGATGCGTGGCACGTGAATGCAGCGACGTCTGGTCTGGTGTGGGATCTGACGATTGCTGCGATTGCACTGACGGTGTTCATCGTGTCCGAGGTGGCTGTGCGCCGCAATTGGATCGCGCTGATTGCCATTCCAGCCACTTTTGGCATTGGCGTAAGCTGCGGTTTGCCGTTGTATTTGTATTTGCGGTCGCGACCGGTGACCTAAAGGCGGCGCTGCCGCGCCAACGATTTATTTGATCCAAGATCCGCGTGATCAATTTGAAATGAGATCGGCCCTGCGGGGCACATATTTATGCTCGGAAAAAGGTTGGGGTTTTCGGTTGATCTGATATGTCCCTCAGGAACAGGTTTTCGGGGATTTCGGCATGGACCATTTTTTATATCGTGACGGGCAGTTGTTTGCTGAGGATGTGCCGTTGGCGCAGATCGCTGAGGCCGTTGGTACGCCGTTTTATGTTTATTCTACGGCGACGTTGACTCGTCACTTTAAGTTGTTCGATGACGCCTTGGGTGGCATGCCTCATTTGATTTGCTTTGCCATGAAGTCGCTGTCCAACCAAGCTGTTTTGCGGGTTTTGGCGCAAGCGGGTGCCGGCATGGATGTCGTGTCCGAGGGTGAATATCGCCGTGCCCGCGCCGCTGGTGTGTCTGGCGACAAGATCGTGTTTTCGGGCATTGGTAAGACCGCAGGCGAAATGCGCGTCGCGTTACAAGGTGGCATTCGTCAGTTCAATGTTGAGAGCGAACCGGAGATGGTTGTGCTGTCGCGTGTGGCGATTGAATTGGGTGTTGTTGCCCCGATCACCATTCGTGTGAACCCAGATGTTGATGCCAAGACCCATGCCAAGATTGCCACGGGTAAGTCCGAGAACAAGTTTGGTATTCCGATTAGTCGCGCCCGTGACGTGTATAAAATGGCCGCTGATTTAAAGGGCCTGAAGGTTGTCGGCATTGACGTGCATATCGGGTCGCAATTGACAGAGCTGGCACCGTTTGAGGCGGCTTATCTGAAAGTTGCTGATCTTGTCGCCGAACTGCGCGCTGATGGTCATACGATTGACCGTTTGGACTTGGGTGGCGGTTTGGGCATTCCTTATACGCGCTCAAACGAGGCCCCGCCGCTGCCAACTGAATACGGTGCGATGGTTCAAAATACTGTGGGTCATTTGGGCTGCGAAATTGAGATTGAACCGGGTCGGTTGATTTCGGGTAACGCGGGTCTGTTGGTGTCCGAAGTCATTTACGTCAAGCAAGGCGAGGACCGCGAATTTTTGATCCTTGATGCTGCGATGAATGATTTGATCCGCCCTGCAATGTATGATGCACACCATGATATTGTGCCGCTGATCGAGGCCGTTCCGGGTGATGCGCCTGCGACATACGACGTGGTTGGACCCGTTTGCGAAAGTGGTGATACCTTTGCCAAGGGCCGCGAGATGCCTGAAATGAAGGCGGGTGACCGCGTCGCGTTCCGGTCTGCTGGTGCTTATGGTGCTGTGATGTCGTCGGAATATAATTCGCGCCCGATGATCCCAGAGGTACTAGTTCACGCCGATCAATTTGCAGTTATCCGCGCACGCCCTACCTATGAAGAGATGATCGCGCGCGATACCATACCTGAGTGGTTGTGAATTAGGGAGACGGCAGCTGGCCCCATGGGACCCGATCGATAGCCATTTAACATGGCCGGTTTTTGCAACCCGTTGCGGGATTGTGGCCGAACGTGCTGTGCGTTGCTTTTGGCCGCTTTGGTCTGTGGTGTTTTTGATCTTGGCCCCGTTGATGTTTGGCTGGCAGGATTTGCTGTCTTTGGAGGCATTTTGGGCGCTGGCTGTGCTGGCGATTTTGGCTGTGCTGGCGATCTTGGCTGTGCTGGCCGCGATCGTGTGGGGATTGCGTCGTTTCCGCTGGCCTGCAAAGGCTGAGGCCGTTGCCCGCGTAGATGCTGCCATGCCGGGCCGTCCTATTGCCGCGATGGCCGATGCCCAAGCGATTGGCCGTGGCGATCCCGCGTCAGAGGCGGTTTGGAATGCACACGTTGCCCAGATGAAGGCCGCGTCCCGCGATGCTCGTGCTGTTGAGCCCGATTTGCGGGTGTCAAACCGTGATCCTTATGGGCTGCGGTTCATGGCGCTTTTGTTCTTTGTTGCCGCCCTTATGTTCGGCTCGCTTTTGCGGGTTGGAACGGTGAGCGAGGTCGCGTTGGGCGGCAATGCGTTGGCCACTGGTCCGGTTTGGGAGGGCTGGGTCGAGCCGCCTACATATACTGGCAAGCCTGCGATCTATTTGAACGATGTGCCTGTTGGGCTGTTGGTTGTACCTGCGGGCAGTAAAATCACGCTGCGTCTGTACGGTGAAGTTGGCGCGCTGACGGTTGCCGAGACGGTATCTGGCCGCACCGAAGATTTGGGTGCTGCATCCGAGGCCCAACAGACGTTTGTTGCTGCCAGTTCGGGTCGCTTGGCGATTGACGGTGAAAATGGTGCCGCGTGGGATATTCGCATAATTGCCGATACGCCGCCTGCTGTGGATTTAATTGGTCCGGTTGAGGCTGATGCGATGGGCGAGATGTCGCAGCCGTTTCAGGCGATTGATGACTACGGCGTTGAAAGCGGTGCTGCGGTGATTACGCTTAATCTAGGGGCGGTTGATCGTCGCTATGGATTGGCTGCTGATCCTGATGGTATGACCCCGTTGGTGCTTGATTTGCCGATGCCGTTTAACGGGGATCGCGCTGATTTTGAGGCGTTCTTGGTTGAGAACCTGTCCGAGCATCCACTGGCGAACTTGCCTGTGACCTTGTCGATGTCTGTGACTGATGCGTCGGGTCAGGTGGGTGACAGCATTCCCGAGCAGATGATTTTGCCGGGGCGTCGGTTTTTTCAGCCTTTTGCAAAGGCCGTGATCGAGCAGCGTCGTGATTTGATGTGGGCCAAGTCGAATGCCGCGCAAATCGCACTTGTGATGCGCGCTATTTCGCACCGCCCTGAAGGGCTGTTTTCGAACGAGACGACGTATTTGCGGATGCGCACGATTATTCGCCGCCTTGAGAATTTTGCTGATGTTGGGCTGACAGACGATGCGCAAGCCGAGGTCGTGCAGGCGATGTGGGACTTGGCTATTCAGCTAGAGGATGGCACGTTGGCTGATGCCCGCAAGCGCCTTGCCCGCGCCCAAGATCGGCTCGCCGAGGCGATGCGCGATGGTGCGTCGGCTGCCGAGATCGCGGAGCTGATGCAGGAACTGCGCGACGCCACCAATGATTACATGCAGATGCTTGCCGATCAGATGGAGCCGACGGATGGCACGGATCAGGCGGATAACGGCGATGAGGGCGCACAGATACGCCAAGACGAGTTGCAAGCGTTGATGGACCGTATCCAAGAATTGATGGAAGAGGGCCGTATGGCCGAGGCTGCTGAATTGATGGAGCAGCTAAATGAGATGATGGAAAACCTGCGTATCACCCAAGGCGAGGGCGGTGAGGGTGGTCCGCGCACCCCAGGTCAGCAGTCGATGGAAGATTTGGCCGAAACATTGCGGGATCAAGAAGACCTTTCTGACGAGGCGTTCCGCGAATTGCAGGACCGCGCCAATCAGCAGGGCCAACAGCCGCAAGGCGGTGATCAGGGTGGCGAGCAAAACCAGCAGTCTAGTGAAAATGCTGACCAGCCCGGTCAGGATGGTCAGCAAGGACAGGGCCAAGGCGTTGGTGAAGACGGCACCTCTGGTCGGCAGGGTGACAACGGGGCAGGTGGCGAGGGCGAAGGCCAGCAGGGATCGCTTGCGGATCGTCAGCAGGCGTTGCGTGATGAATTGCAACGCCAGCGTGATGGGTTACCGGATTTGGATGGCGAAGCTGGTGACATTGCGCGTCAGTCATTGGACCGCGCAGATGGTGCGATGGACGGTGCCGAAGAGGCGTTGCGCAATGGCGATATGGCCGAAGCAATTGACCGGCAGGCGGAGGCGATGGATGCCCTGCGCAACGGCATGCGGTCGCTGAACCAAGCGCTGGCACAAAACAATTCATCCGAGCCGGGACAAGGCACTGAGCGTGGTGAAGCGCAGGGCCGTACAGCACCGACCCGCCGTGATCCGTTGGGCCGCGAGCTGGGGAACACTGGTCAGTTTGGCACCTACGAGGGCTTGTTGCAGGGCGAAGATGTGTACCGCCGCGCAGAAGAGATTTTGGATGAGATCAGACGTAGGTCAGCCCAGCAGAACCGCCCCGAGATTGAACGCGATTACCTGCGCAGGTTGCTAGATCAGTTCTAGGTGTCGGCGCTCATGGTGTTCACCATGCTTTGCAATGTGAGATCGATCCACAGGCGAAGAGAATCGACGGTTTCCACGTAGCTGTCCAATGTTGGCGCCAGCGCCGGGATCAAATCTGAAACTTGCGGTCCGAAAACATACGTTATGGCGAGCAGTGCCAAAACCAGCAGAACCCCAAAAAATCCGGTACGAAAGTTACGTCTGCTTTTGATTTTGGTCGCTTCCATCGGGGTGTCTGGCGGTGCGCGTTCGGCGTCTGAGCGAAGGCTAGAGTTAATTTCTTCAATGTCGGGGAGCAATGCGCTGCGAGAGGCGGCGGCAGTTTCTTCTTGGACTGCGGCGATCTCTTCACCTTTAAGGTTGGCGATGCGGCGCCGTGTTTCTTGGGCGCGCTGATCAGCGGCGACTGATGCGGTATCAAGGCCCAATTCCGGCTGGCTTTCGATGCCTGTGTCGGCCTCGCGGCGGCGCGCCTCTGATTCGCGCGCGGCTTCTTCGCGCAGGATGTCTGCGATCGCGGGGTCTAATTCTTGACGCTCGGGCTGCTTTGGCTCGGGCGGCGTGTCTTCGGCATCGGCCCAAGTGGTCGTTTCTTCATCAGCGGTCACGCTTGGTAATTCAACAGGTGCGTCGAAAAATTCGTCTTCGATATTGGATGCGCCAAAGTTTTCGAACCATGTGTGACCACAGTTTGAACATTGCACATCACGGCCGTCCTGAGGAATGACATCATCTGCCACCTCATATTGTGCACCACAGTTTGGACAAATTAGCCGCATTTTCAGACCCTTCGCGCCTATAACGCTGCATCTTTGTACAGCTTTGTTAAACATTATTTACCCTTTGGGCAAAGAAAGGCAAAGGAAATGCGACGGTTGGGTGTGCCAAAACATTGTAACCTGTTGCAAATTTGGGCAAAACGGGGAGGTAGACCCCAAAGGATGATCAAGTGATTGAGTTCGAAAATGTTGCGTATAGTTACGGTGGAGCAGAGCTGTTTTCGCAGGTGTCGTTGACTTTGGCAGCGGGGTCGTTTCATTTTCTAACCGGCCCATCGGGTGCGGGTAAGACGACATTGTTAAAGCTGTGCTACGGCGCATTGCAGGCCACGGCAGGCAACGTGCATCTGTTTGGCGATGACGCCGCCTCAATGGACCGCGACGCGGTTGCGTTGTCCCGCCGCCGGATTGGTGTTGTTCATCAGGATTGCCAGTTTCTGGATCACCTGTCTGTCACCGACAATATTGCGTTGCCGTTGACGGTGTCTGGCCGTGACGCTGAGGCTGTTGGCAATCTGGATGACCTAATCGGATGGGTCGGATTGCGCGGGCAAGCCGCGCAGTTGCCCCCGCAATTGTCGGGTGGTGAACGCCAGCGCGCAGCATTGGCCCGCGCGGTTATCATGTCCCCTGATGTGATTGTCGCCGATGAGCCGACGGGCAACGTGGATTGGGAAATGTCCCAGCGGTTGCTGACCTTGCTGATCGAGCTGAACCGCATGGGCAAGACGGTGATTATCGCCACCCATGACATGAACCTGATCCGCACGGCAAAGTCACAGGTCAGCACGCGTGTTCTGCGCCTTAAGGACCGCAGGTTGATGCAGGCGGGGGTCGAGTTATGAAGATTGATCTTGGCCGATTGTTTGATTTAATCGCGGGTGATCCGCAGGCGGACCGTGCCGTGCCGCCGACTGGTTTTACCGCCCGTCTGACGCTTTTCACAGCTGGTTCAATGGCGTTTCTGGCGGTGTTTGCGATGGCCTTGTCGCTGGCCACTGGTCGCTTGGCGGATCGCTGGTCTGCCGAATTGGCCCGCACATCGACCTTGCGTATTTCCGCCCCAGCCGATCAAGCCAACGCCCAATTGCGCGCCGCGATCACTGTATTGGAAACCACACCCGGTGTTGCCGCAGCCCGCCCATTGACCAAGGATGAACAGCGCGCGTTGCTGGCCCCTTGGTTTGGTCCTGATCTGCCCATTGAAGATTTACCTATCCCTCAACTTATTGAAATAATTGAAGAAGGTGACGGGTACGACCCAACTGGCCTGCGCGCAAGGTTGCAGGCAGAAGTCCCCGGTGCCGTGCTTGACGACCATTCCCGTTGGCGCGAACCGCTGGTTGCAGCGGCTAATCGGTTGCGCGCGTTAGGTTGGATTGCGATCATTTTGATCGCGGGTTCAACGGGTGCGATGATTACGCTGGCTGCCCAAGCTGCCCTTGCTGCCAATGCCCAAGTCATCCGTGTCATGCGCCTTGTTGGTGCTCGTGATATTTACATTGCTGGTGCATTTGTACGCCGCTTTACCCTGCGTGCCTTAATGGGTGCAGCCATTGGGACGCTCGCGGGCATGTTTGCAATCTGGTTGCTGCCGTCGACAGATGTCGCGGGTGGGTTCCTGACGGGGCTTGGTTTCCAAGGTTTGAATTGGCTTTGGCCGCTGACTATTCCACCGCTTGCGGCCACGGTGGCGTTTGCCGCGACCCGCGCTGCGGCACTGCGCACATTGAAGGAACAATCATGAGATATGCGATTCAATTGATCCGGTCGGTTCTGTTTAATTTGGCGATGTATATTGCGCTGCCGCTGGTTGGTTTGTTCTACTTGCCGTGGCTAATTGTGTCGCCCAAGGGTGCGATCGCGGGGTGTCATCGTTACTGTATTATCGTCGTTTGGCTGTTGCGCTGGATGGTCGGCATCCGATGCGAAGTCCGTGGCACGCCGCCAACTGGTGAGGCGTTAATCGCCGCCAAGCACCAGTCATTCCTTGATGTTTTGTTGATTTACCATGCCGTCCCGCGCGGTAAATTTGTCTTTAAGGATATTTTGAAATACGCCCCAGTTGTTGGTCAGTTTGGCCTGCGGATCGGTTGTATTCCGGTCAAACGCGGTCAACGCGGTGCTGCGATCAAAAAGATGCTGACAGATGTCAAAAGCGGGACGGCGTTGCCCGGTCAGTTGATTATCTATTCCCAAGGGACGCGCATTGCTCCGGGGGTAAAGGCACCGTACAAAATTGGCGTTGGCGCGCTGTATCGCGATATGGGGCAGCCGTGTTATCCGGTTGCCACGAATGTTGGCGTTCTATGGCCAAAGCGCGGATTTTACCGTGTTCCTGGTGTTGCGGTGGTGGATTTTCTGCCTGTGATTGCGCCAGGTATGCCTGTGGATCAGTTCATGAAACAGCTGCAGACAGATGTTGAAGCCCGCTCAGATGCGCTTGCGGCGGAGGCAGGGTTTCGTGGCTAAGGTTACGGATATTGCGGCACTGGAGGCGCTATATGGCACGCCTGCCAAACCATCGATTATCAAGGTCGCGGATTATGTGACCCCGCTTTATGCCAAGTGGATCGCCGCGTCGCGGTTGTGTGTGCTGTCAACGGTTGGCGTGGACGGAACCGATGGTAGCCCGCGCGGGGACGATGGCCCTGTGGTCCGGCTAGTAGATCAAAAGACGCTGCTGATGCCTGATTGGCACGGCAATAACCGGATGGATAGCCTACGCAATATCGTGGCTGACGGGCGTGTCAGTCTGATGTTCATGGTGCAAGGATCCAACAATGTGGTCCGTGTGAATGGTACTGCTGAGGTGCGCATTGACGCGGATATTGTGCGTCTGTTTGACGATCGAGGCCGGACCCCACGCAGTGTGATCGTGATCCATGTGGCCGAAGTATACAGCCAATGTGCCCGTGCGTTGATGCGCGCGCAGACGTGGTCAGGTGCTGATCATAGCGACGGACTGCCGAAAATTGGCGAAATGCTAGCCGAGGCAGAGGCTGATTTTGACGCCGTATCTTACGATGCGACTTGGACCGCCCGCGCTGAAAAGACGCTCTGGTAGGCCACTAGGCCGCCAGCCCTTTGGACCCAAGCGCCAGATATTTTGTGCGTCGATCATTGCGGATTTGCACGGCGGACTGGCCATCCATTTCCGACAACATGGCCTGAATTGCGGACCCAACCGAGGCGATGGCCGCGTCTTTGTCGCGGTGTGCGCCGCCTGCTGGTTCTGGGATGATATGGTCGCAGACGCCCAGTTCGATCAGGTTTTGTGCGGTCAGACGCAGGGCCTCTGCTGCTTCGCGCATTTTGCCGCCGTCTTTCCAAAGGATCGAGGCGCAGCCTTCGGGGCTGATGACTGAATAAATCGAGTGTTCGAGCATGACCACGCGGCTGGCTGTTGCGAATGCCACGGCCCCGCCAGAGCCGCCTTCACCGATCACGACAGAAATGAGTGGTACGCCGAGGTCGAGGCATTTTTCCGTGGACCGTGCGATGGCTTCTGATTGACCGCGCTCTTCGGCCCCTTTCCCTGGATAGGCGCCAGGGGTGTCCACAAGCGTAATCACGGGCAGGCCAAAGCGGTTGGCCAGTTCCATCAGGCGGATCGCCTTGCGGTAGCCTTCTGGGCGGGCCATGCCAAAGTTGCGTTCAATGCGCGATTTGGTGTCGTTGCCTTTTTCATGGCCGATAACCATGACCGCGCGCCCATCAAGCCGACCAATCCCACCCATGACAGCGTGATCGTCGGCAAAATTCCGGTCGCCTGCAAGTGGCGTATATTCGGTAAACAGCGCGTTGATATAGTCGCGGCAATGTGGCCGTTCGGGGTGGCGTGCGACTTGGCATTTGCGCCAAGCAGTCAGGTCTTTGTACAGCGTGGCCTTCATCTCGACGGCTTTTTTGTCCAAAGCCGCGATCTCGGCTTCGATGTCCATTTCTTCGTTATCGCGGGCGAGTGCGCGCAGTTCTACGGCTTTGCCTTCGATTTCAGCAAGCGGTTTTTCGAACTCGAGATATTGGGTCATGGACTGCGCCTTTTCATCTGTTCCCACAGATATATGCGTGGTGCCGCCCGCGTGCAACGTGCATTGCGTCTTGCCCGTGGTGGATGGCCAAGACGTGCTGTTGTTTTGAGTATTTTGTCAAAAAGCGAGGCGGATTAGCCTGCGATCAGTTCTGATTGGCGCACGATGACTTCGGCTTGTTTGATGGATGCGATATCGACGAGCCGGCCTTTGTAGACGGTCGCCCCTTCGCCGTTAGCAGTGGCTTGTGCCATGGCGGCGAGGATTTCGCGGGCCTCGGCGACGGTTTCGGCTGAGGGGGTGAATACCTCGTTGGCGAGGCCGATCTGTTTCGGGTGGATTGCCCATTTGCCGACCATGCCAAGGGTGGCCGAGCGACGCGATTGTGCGCGGTAGCCTTCGTCATCGGAAAAGTCACCGAAGGGGCCGTCGACCGGCAAGATGCCGTGGGTCCGGCAGGCCGCGACAATCGCCGTTTGTGCAAGGTGCCACGGGTCGGAATAGTGCCGCGTGTCGCCGTGCAGCATGTAGTAGTTGTCTTGTGTGCCGCCGATGCCCGTTGTTTGCATGCCCATGGAGGCCGCAAAATCAGCCGCACCCAGTGACATCGCGACCATGCGCGGGCTGGACGCAGCGATTTCATTGACGTTTACGAGGCCTGCGGCGGATTCGATGATGACTTCGAAATTGATTTTCTTGGTGCGGTTTTTTGCGGTTTCAATGGCTGTGACAAGCGCGTCGACTGCGTAGATATCAGCCGCATTGCCGACCTTGGGGATCATGATTTGGTCGATGCGCTCGCCTGCCTGTTCCAGCACATCAACCACGTCGCGGTACCAGTAGGGTGTGTCGAGCGAGTTGATCCGCACGGACAGGGTTTTCGTGTTCCAATCGATGGTGTTGATTGCGTGGATCACATTGGCGCGCGCGCTGTCTTTGTCAGATGGTGACACGCTGTCTTCGAGGTCGAGGTTGATCACGTCTGCAGCACTTGCCGCCATTTTCGCAAACAGCTTGGTGTTTGAACCAGGTCCAAAAAGTTGGCAGCGGTTTGGGCGTGCAGGCGGTGTTGGTTGCAGGCGGAAGGACATATGGCACCTCGGGTGAGTTGTGATGTTGCGCGTGATCTAATCGGATTGTTAGATTGTTGCGCTTGCGTTCACAAGTGTCATTTTGCAGGTGCAGCAATTTGACCTATTCGGGGATGTGTTTTGCTTCGCGTTTGATCGACCATTCGACGAGCTGCGCCCAAAGTGCCTCTGTCAGATCAGGGTCGAGGTTTTTGTCGCTGGCGATGCGCCGCACGTTTTCGATGACTTCATCCACGCGCGACGCAATCCGCGCGGGCAGGTCTGCGGTTTTTTTGATGTCGACGGCACGGTCAATATAGCCTGCGCGTTGCACCAAAAGGTCCACGAGGGCCGCATCAAGTCTGTCGATTTCAACCCGCAGTTCCACCATGTTGGAACAGTCCTGCGGGGCTTTTGGGTTGGTCATGTTAGATGCCTGTGTCGAAGATTGCGCGTGCCAAAATCGGGATGGTTTGTGCGTTTAGTCCTGCGATGTTCATCCGGCTGTCGCCGACCATATAGATACCGTGATCCGCGCGCAGTTTTTCGACCATCTCGGGGGTGGTACCGAGGCGGCTGAACATGCCGCGGTGATCGGCGAGAAAGCTGAACCTGTCGGAATTGGTCAGGCGCTTAAGTTCATCCGCCAGTTGTTGGCGCAAGCCAAGCATGCCGTTGCGGGTTTCTTCAAGCTCGGCTTCCCAATCGGCGCGCAGTTCAGGGTCGTTCAGGATTGTGGTCACAACCCGTGCACCGTGGTCGGGCGGGAACGAGAAGTTTTGCCGGTTGAGGTAGTTCAGGTTTTCTTGGGCGAGGGCTGCTTGGTCGGCGTCCTTCGCAATCGCCATCAAGATTCCTGTTCGTTCGCGGTAGATGCCAAAGTTCTTGGAACAGGACGCCGCGATCAGGGCGTTTTCAAAAGCGCCTGCGACTTTACGCGTAGCTGCGGCGTCTTGGGCCAAACCGTCGCCAAACCCTTGGTAGGCGATGTCGATGAACGGCGTGGCCCCTTTGGTTTGCAGGACCGCGATGACTTGATCCCATTGGTCCAACGTCAAGTTTGCGCCTGTTGGATTGTGGCAGCAGCCGTGCAGCAGGACCACATCGCCTGCGGCAACGCCGTCGAGATCGGCGAGCATGCCGTCAAAATCGACGCCGCGCGTTTCACTGTCGAAATACCGATAGTCGCTGGATTTCATGCCCAGATAATTGATGATCGACGGGTGGTTTGGCCATGTCGGGTTGGACAGCCAAACTGTGGCCTTGGGTGCCGCCATTTGGATCAGTTCAAGGGCTTGGCGGATCGCGCCCGTGCCCCCAGGGGTGGCCACGGCGCCGATCCTGTTGCGTGCAACGGTGTCGCCAAGGACGAGGTCAATCATTGCGTCTGAAAACGCAGGATCACCTGCGAGGCCGACGTAGGCCTTGGACGTTTGTTCAGCTTGAAGCCGCTTTTCGGCTTCTTTCACGGCCCGCATAACGGGGGTGTTGCCGGATGCGTCTTTGTAGACGCCGACGCCCAAATCGACCTTGGTGTCGCGATCATCGGCGCGGTAGGCCGCCATCAGAGCGAGGATTTTATCAGTAGGTTGTTTGTGCAGGGAATTGAGCAACATTATGCGTCTCCGGTGGCGATTGGAAGGTCGGCGTACATGCCCCATTCGGACCATGAGCCGTCGTATATTGCGTGATCGGTTTTGCCGATCCGTTCAAGTGCGAGCGACAGGATCGATGCTGTCACGCCAGACCCGCATGTCGTGATCACGGGTTTTGCCAGATCAACGCCCGCTGATTTCATTGCGTTTTGGATGCCGGTTGCATCTTTCATCGTCCCATCTGCGTTCAGCAGGTTTTTGTAGAATACGTTTTGCGAATTTGGGATGTGACCGGAGCGTAGCCCAACGCGCGGCTCGGTGCCTTCGCCGCGAAACCGCTCAGCAGGCCGTGCGTCGATAATGGTATAATCCCCAAGTTTTGCCGCGCGCGCGACTTGGGTCACGTCTTTGATCATTTGGTTTTGCCGTGTCACGGTCATGTGCCGGTCGCGGATCACAGGCGGCATGTCGGACATCGGGTGCCCTTCGGTCTTCCATTTTGGCAGGCCCCCATCAAGCACGGCCACATCGGTTTTGCCCATCAACCGGAACAACCACCAAACGCGCGCCGCTGAAAACAGGCCAGACCCGTCGTAAACCACTACTTGGTGACCATCGCCCACACCCATAGCACGCATCCGCGACATGAATTTTTCAACAGGCGGTGCCATGTGCGGCAATTCAGATCGGTGATCGGAAATATCGTCGATGTCAAAGAACCGTGCGCCGGGGATATGACCCGCTGCGTATTCCACAGCGCCGTCCCGTTCCATTGCTGGTAGGTACCAAGACGCGTCGATCACCCGCAGATCGGGGTCTTTGAGATGCGCTGCCAGCCAAGCCGTGCTGACCAGCGTTTTTGGGTCATCCGTTGCAGTGTTTGTCATGGCGCGCCTCAAAAGGTTTGAACGCCTTGTCAGTACCGCGCGCGAGCGTGGCTGACAAGGACCCCGCATGAAAACGGGCGCCCCGTATGGGACGCCCGCAATCATCAATAGTTAGGCGAAAAATTAGCCCATGAACTTGTTCTTGATCATGCCAACAACGGCAGTCACAACAAGGCCTCCAACGCCGCCGCCAGCGAGTGAACCTACAATTCCGCCGATGTCCATGCCAGGCGCAACCGCGTCAGTTGCCCCAGCTGCCATAGCGCCTGCGCCGCCCATAAGGCCGCCCAGCGCTGTACCGCCTGCAAGGCCGCCGACGGCGCCAGCGATTGTGTTGCCAAGGTTGCCCATTGATGCAGATGACAGCAGTTTGCCTGCCCCGTTGCCACCGATTGCGCCACCGACGAGTTGTGCGATAATTGCTTCCATAGTCCCAATCCCTATATTTTTAGGCCAGATTTCATGCCACGGGCTTGGCCCAAGCCGCTGTGGTGCCAAACCTTAACAGGTGCACATACTGTAGTAATAGGGGGGATTTGCTGAATTTTTCCCCGTGTGTGGGGGCGGGATCAGTCTCCGTGGCGCAACAAGCGTTGCTTTTGGCGGCCCCAGTCACGTGCCGCGTCAGATGCGCGTTTATCGTGGTTTTTCTTACCTTTGGCGGTCGCGATTTTGAGCTTAACCAGCCCCTTGTCGTTGAAATACATCACCAACGGCACAAGCGTCATGCCATCCCGTTTGGTTGCATTCCACATCCGAACCAACTGTTTTTGCTTGCACAAAAGTTTACGTTTTCGCCGTTCTTCGTGACCAAACATCGCCCTATCGTAAGGCGCGATGTACGAATTTGTCAGCCAAAGTTCGCCGTCATCAACAGATGCATAGCTTTCGGCGATATTGGATTGGCCCAGCCGCAGGGATTTGACTTCGGACCCGAGCAGGATGATTCCGACTTCAAGGTCTTCTTCGATCGCAAAGTCGTAGCGGGCCCTGCGATTCTCAGCGAGCACTTTGTAGTTTGTATTCTCGGATTTGTTAGCCATGGTCTGCAAATAGGCCAAGGGATGGGTGCGCACAAGTGGCCCGCATCGCCCTTGTACCGATAAAGGAGCCGCTGATGTCTGTCCCCGTTCTGCCCAATGCCGCCGCGCGCGCAGTGTTTCTGCATCGCTATGGATTGTCTGCCCCCCCAAGTGGTGCTGGCAAAGGCGCGGATTTGGCGGAGGTTATTTCGGATCTTGGCTTTGTTCAGTTGGATAGTGTGAACACGTTCGCCCGCGCACATGACTTGATTTTGTGGTCCCGTCGTCAGCAATACCGCCCATCAGGCCTGCAAAATGCGCTGGCCCGTGATCGCGATGTGTTTGAGCATTGGACCCATGATGCCGCCGCAATCGACATTAATTTATATCCACATTGGAAGCTGAAGTTCGCTCGCGATGCCAAGCTGCTTGCGTCCCGTTGGCGCGATACCCGCCGCGGTGATTTGATGACCAAGATCGACGAGGTGCTGCGTCAGGTGTCGGATCACGGGTGCTGTACATCGGGTGATGTTGGTCTGGACGAGGTCCGTGGCAAGGGTGGCTGGTGGGATTGGCATCCGTCCAAGACTGCGTTGGAATATTTGTGGCGGTCTGGCCAGTTGTCTGTCGCCCGCCGCGACGGGTTCAAAAAGGTCTATGATCTGACGGAGCGGGTTATTCCGGCTGAGCAAATCAATGCCTATGCGTGCGAGGCTGATACGGTTCATTGGGCCTGTGGGGCTGCGCTGGACAAGCTAGGGTTTGCCACAACGGGTGAACTGGCCGCGTTTTGGGATATTGTCACGCCTGCGGAGGCGAAAGCATGGGGCATGGCCGCGATCGCGGATGGCACCGCGGTTTGGGTTGATGTGGAGGGCGCGGATGGCAGTTTGCGCCCAAGTCTCGCGCGCCCTGATCTGATGGATGAAGTGCCGCCGGTGCCGCAGACCCGTGTCCGTATTTTGTCGCCGTTTGACCCTGCGTTGCGTGACAGAAAGCGGACGGAGCGGCTGTTTGGGTTTCATTACCGGATCGAGATTTTCGTGCCCGCGCCGAAACGTCAGTATGGGTATTACGTGTTTCCGGTGATGGAAGGTGACCGTTTGATCGGGCGGATCGATATGAAGGCGGACAGGCCCGCTGGTATCTTGAACGTCACAGGGTTTTGGCCGGAGTCTGGCGTGCAAATGGGCGCTGGCAGGCGCGCGCGGTTGGACGCCGAACTTGGACGCGCAGCCCGTTTTGGGGGCTGCGCGGATGTCGTGTATGCTGATAGTTGGTGCAAAGGGTGATGGGTTAAAACCTATCTTCGTTGGCTCAATTCAACAGGCCCGCGAATTGCATGCCAGATTTGATCGCGGCCTTCGTCTCTTCGGACAAAGGCGTTAGCGGTGATCGGACTTCTTCGCTGCAAAGCCCTAGCAATGACATGCCGTATTTCGCCCCGACAAGGCCTGGCTCTGTGAACACCGCCTCGTGCAGTGGCATCAGTCGGTCAAGCAGCAAAAGCGCCGTTGCATAGTCGCCCGCAAGCATGGTTTCTTGGAATTCAGCGCAAAGTTTGGCCGCGATGTTGGCCGTGACCGAGATACATCCGACCCCGCCATGCGCGTTGAACCCAAGCGCCGTCGCGTCTTCGCCGGACAGTTGCACAAAGTCGTTCCCGCAGTGCATCCGTTGCTTTGGCACGCGCGACAGGTCGCCAGTCGCGTCTTTCACGCCCACGATCATCGGCAATGCGGCCAATTTGCCCATTGTCTCGGGCGACATGTCTACAACCGACCGACCTGGAATGTTGTAGATGATGATCGGCAGACCGCAATTTGCCGCGGCGGTGAAATGCGCGATCAGGCCGGCTTGCGTTGGTTTGTTGTAATACGGCGTCACGACCAGAGCCGCGTCAGCCCCTGCCTTTTTGGCGGCCTCGACCAAGCGCACGGTTTCGACCGTGTTGTTCGATCCTGCCCCAGCAATCACAGGGATCCGCCCCGCTGCCGCTTGCACAACAGTTTGCACAACCAAATCGTGTTCAGCGTGGGTCAGCGTTGGGCTTTCGCCTGTTGTGCCAACTGGCACCAGACCATGGCTGCCTTGATCGACGTGCCAGTCGACCAATTTTTTCAGCGCATCAATGTCCACTTTGCCGTCATTAAACGGCGTGACAAGTGCAGGCAAAGACCCTTTGAACATGACGCGCATCCTTTTGGTGGTGGTCTGAATCAGACCAATGAAATCGTGCGGACACTAGACGCCTTTCCGCCGATGAACAAGATTTGACGTTGCCCAATGATGTTTGCGCATTAGGATGCGGGTTACCTTGTTGTTTTAGGATGATCTGATGCGTGTTCTTGCTGTTTGTATTGCGTTGGCGTGGCCCGCCAATATCGCCATCGCTCAAAGCGCCGATGCGATTGCCGCAGTGCGTGCGATTTCGCAAGACGGATGGGATGCGGCTTACGGCATGGTCGATCCTGATGACACCCTGACCCGTGATGTGATCACTTGGATGCGTTTGCGCGCCGGTGAAGCCACGTTTGCAGATTACCAAGGTTTCACACCCCGCCGCGCCGATTGGCCGGGCATGGACCGCGTGTTTGCCGAGGGCGAAGAGATTTTGCCAGCCGAGACATTACCCGCGACAACCATCGCTTGGTTTGCAGGCCGGATGCCTGAAACAGGCGAAGGTGCTGTCCGGTTGGCCGAGGCGTTGATCGCCATGGGTGATACTGCTGCTGCCCATACCATGTTGATTGACGTTTGGCTGACGTCGACCCTGACAGACACTGGTCACGCGGCTATGATTAAAGCCTACGCGGACGTGCTTGCCCCCCATCACGCCGCCCGCACCGATGCGTTGCTTTGGCGTTGGCGCACGGCGTCTGCGGAACTAATGGTTGCGTTGTTGGACGACGATCACGCCGCCTTGGCGCTGGCTCGGCTCGCTTATATCAGCAAAGCGAGCGATATTTCTGCCCGCGTTGATGCCGTTCCGCCCGCGTTGAAGAACAGCGCTGGGCTGAATTATGATCGCTATAACTGGTTGGCGGATCGTGGTGATCGCACTGCTGCCATCGTCATTCTTAGGGCCCGGTCCACCAGCGTTGCCGCATTAGGAGAGCCGTTTCGCTGGTCGGGGTGGCGCAGGTCGTTGGCCCGTTGGGAAATGCGCGAGGGCCGCGCGCAAAGCGCCTATGATCTTGCATCGCGGCATTTCTTAACGGACGGATCGTCGTTTGCTGATCTGGAATGGGTGGCGGGCTATGTCGCTTTGACGTATCTGGATGATCCCGCGCTTGCCCTGATCCATTTTCGTGCCGCAAGTACTGCAGTCACTAGTCCGATTTCTGTGGGTCGCATGCAGTATTGGATTGGCCGCAGTCACGGGGCGCTGGATGATCAAACTGCGGCTGTCACCGCCTACCAGATTGCAGCGCAGCATCAGACCGGATTTTACGGGCTGCTGGCGGCGGAGAAATTGGGGCGCTCAATGGATGCTGCGTTGACGGGCGCGGCTGATCCAACGGATTGGCAGGGCGCGCCGTTTATGTCGGATGACCTAACGCTTGTGGCTCTGACATTGTTGCAGGCAGGCGAGCGCGGGCATGCGGTCCGGTTCTTTGCGCAATTGGGCAAGCAGTTGCCGCGTGATGATTTGGCCCGTCTAGGCGCGTGGCTGCGCAGCAAAGACGAGGCGTATTATGCCGTTTTACTGGGAAAGACGGCGGTAGCGCGCGGGGTGCTGGTCCCGTCGATTTATTTCCCGCTGCATGATTTGGTTGACATGGATCAGCCTGTTCCGCCTGCGCTGTCCCTATCTATTGCGCGGCGCGAAAGCGAATTTAATGCGGGTGTAGGTAGCCCTGTTGGGGCGCTTGGGTTGATGCAACTGATGCCTGCCACGGCAGAGGAGGTCGCAGGTTTCATCGGAGAGCCGTATTCGCGCGCACGTCTGACAAACGATTGGGAATATAACGCGCGGCTTGGGGTGAAATACCTGTCTGTTTTGGAAGAGGACTTTGGCTATTCGCCGGTCATGATGGCGGCTGGATATAACGCAGGTCCAAGCCGTCCGAAGATATGGATGAGCGAGCGCGGTGATCCGCGTGTAGGCGAGGTGGATGTGGTTGATTGGATCGAGCACATCCCGTTCCGTGAGACCCGCAATTACGTGATGCGTGTGACGGAATCTATTCCGATCTATGAGGCCCGTTTGACTGGGAAGGTCGGCCCGATCCGGTTCACTGATCTGTTGATTGGGGTGAAGCCGAACATCCGGCCACGTCTGCGACCTGCGACGCTAGATGCAACACCCGTTGCCGCGCCCGACCCCGAGGTGCCAGCCTCGCGGTCGCCCGCGGCCCTGTCAGACATTCGCCCCGTCAGCCGTCCGGGCGGTTGACGCGGCGCGCGCGCAGTAGCGTGAACAGCCCTGCGGCCACGACGATGCATGCCCCAATCGCCACGTTTGTTTCGAGCTTTTCGCCAAACACGCTGATCCCGATGGATGTGGCGAATACCAGTTGCAGATAGGCGAATGGCTGCACGGCGGATGCCTCGGCGACTTCGTAGGTTTTGATCAGTAAGAAATGCCCCGTCACGCCTGTGATGCACAGCGCGCCCATCCAGATCCAGTCGGGTCCGATCATTGGTTCCCAGAACCAGACGCCGACGCATGTCATGCCAACCGCCCCGGCAATACCGGTCCAGAAAAACGATGTTGCCGCCTTATCGCGCCGTGCTGCATAGCGCGTAAGCAGGCCGTAGATCGCAAATAAAATCGCCGAGGTCATCGGGATCACTGCGTAGGGCGAAAATACCCCAACGCCCGGTTGTAAAATCACGAGCACACCGACAAAGCCAATCCCGATAGCTGCCCAGCGTCGCCAGCCGACGGTTTCGCCCAAAATCGGACCTGATAATGCCGCCACCAATAGCGGATAGCTTGCAAAGATCGCGTGGCTTTCGATTAGCCCAAGTTTTACAAACGCAAAGACCATCACGCAAATTTCTGCCGCCAGCAATAGCCCGCGTGTGATTTGCAGGAACGGTTGGCTGGTCGCTGCTGCGACGCGGATTGACCCTTGGGTCCGGACCGCGATTGCGATCACAAAGGCCGCAAAGAACCAATACCGGATCATCACGATCATCAGCACGTTGTATTCAGCCGCCAGATGCCGCGAGATCCCGTCTTGCACCGCGAACACAAATGATGTGGCACACATAAGCCAGATGCCGAGCCGGATGTTATTTTGCATCCGGTAACCTCGCCACGGCCATATGCCATTTGCTCCCGAAACCGGGGATACGTTTTACGTCAAAGCCTGCTGCCTTGAGTGATCTGCGCACGTGTCCTGCAGCTGAATAAGTGGCGGCGGTTCTGCCAATTGCCGTATGTTTTGCGACCTGTTCCAGTAGGGCAGGTTCCCAAAGTTCAGGGTTCTTATCTGGTGAAAATCCGTCGAGATACCACGCGTCTGCTGCCCCGTTCCATGTGGGTAAGGTCTGGCGTGCATCTCCGATGATAACGTTGAGGGTTACGCCATCTGCCAAAGCGATTGCACCCGCATCTGGGGCCCATTTGTTCAAAAGAATTTCGGCCAGATGTGCCAGTTGCGGGAATGCGATCAGCGCTGCTTGCATGTCGGATATTGCCATTGGATAGGCCTCGAACGATGTGAACCGCAGCTGCCCTTTGGCCCCCGATTTTATCCATGCATCCCATGTCACCAAAAAGTTCAGGCCAGTCCCGAAACCCAGTTCCCCAATGTGGAAGTCGCCGCCAAATCGGTCCGGCAGATCGTTCCCTGCAAGGAATACATATTGCGTTTCGGCCAACCCGTCTTTGAGCGAATAATACGGGTCGTCGAATTGGTCGGACACAGGCACGCGGCCTGCGCTGGTGGTTTGCCAAGTAAGGGAAGCCGTCTGGTTGATCATTGCGCGATGCCTTATGCAGGCCCAATCAATAAGGTGGAAAGGCCGGATATGGCAACGGTTGATGTGACAGTGATGGGGGCGGGTGTTTTTGGTCTGTCGATGGCCTATGCGTGTTTGCTGCGCGGCGCAAAGGTTCACGTGATTGATCCGGCGGGTGTGGGCACGGGTGCCAGTGGCGGGATCATTGGCGCGCTGGCCCCGCATGTGCCCGAACAATGGAACGCCAAAAAGGCGTTTCAGTTGGATAGTTTGCTGATGCAGGCTGCGTTTTGGGAACAGGTTGGTGCCCGATCTGGGATGCCGACGGGGTATGCCCGTAATGGTAGGCTTCAACCGCTGGCGGATACGGCGGCTGTTGATCTGGCCCAAGCCCGTGCGCGCGGTGCAAGGTCGCTATGGCAGGGCCAAGCCACTTGGGGTGTGATCCCCGCCCCAACCGCCGATTGGGCGCCGCCAAGCCCAAGCGGGCAGGTCGTGTTTGATACGTTGTCGGCGTTGATCCATCCGCGCCAAGCGACGCTGGCTTTGGCGGCAGCGGTGACGGCCCTTGGCGGTCGGATCGATCTTGAAGGTGCGCCGCAAGGCAAGGTTGTTTGGGCAACGGGTTGGGCCGGATTGGACGATATGACTACGCAGCACCACCGCTTGATCGGGAGTGGCATCAAAGGGCAGGGTGCGTTGTTGGATTTTGATGCGCGCGGGTTGCCGCAGCTATATGCCGATACGCTGCATATCATTCCGCACAACGACGGCACGGTCGCTGTTGGTGGCACGACTGAACGTGAATTTGACGACCCCTTTGGTACGGACGCGCAGCTGGAAGATATTATCGCCCGCGTCCGCCGTGCCGTGCCGGTTTTGGCTGATGCGCCGATCATTGAGCGCTGGGCAGGATTGCGTCCGCGCAGCAGGTCACGCGCCCCGATGCTGGGCGTTCATCCGTTTATCAAGGATGCGTTTGTGGCCAATGGCGGGTTTAAGATTGGGTTTGGAATGGCCCCGAAGGCAGGCGAGGTCATGGCCGATCTGATCTTGGATGACCGCGACACGATACCGGATGATTTTAAGCCAGACCGGAGCCTTTAGTCTATGTTGCCTCGGCGGCCATACATTGCCGCCCGTCGGGGCCACGCACCCATGCGCGCCCATCTTTCCAGCATAAAGTTGCAGTCTCGTGATGCATCAAGGGTGATGTTGCGCGGTATGAAAACGTTTGAAGTCCGCCCAGTTGACGTTGTGCCAGACCCATCAAAAGATGTGCCAAAAGCGGGCCATGCACGACGAGACCCGCGTAGCCTTCGACGTCGCGGGCGTAGGTTTCATCGTAGTGAATACGGTGCCCGTTGAACGTGAGCGCGGAATAGCGAAACAGCAGGGTGCTGTCGAAGGTGACCTGTTCGGCGAGGATTTCATCGGTGCTGGCGATTGGTGGCGGCGCGGTGTTTGCGGGGTTTGGGACGCGGTAAACCAGTTCTTGCCATTCGGTAAGCGCGAGGGTTTGTCGTTGCCGGATATCATGGCGCACGCGCACAAATGCCAGCGGTCCGCTGCGTCCATCTTTGCGGGTCACGCCTTCGATTGTGGAAGTTTTTTCGGCGCGGATGCCTGCCAGCAGGGGCCGGTGGAATACCAGTTTGCCTGCCGCCCACATGCGCCGCGCGCCGCCCATATCAGGGATGAATTGTCCGGTCGCTGGATGCCCGTCTTGGCCCAACACGTCTGGCGTATGCGGGTCCCAAAAATATATGTGATGCGCAAAAGGCGGCAACGCATCGCCCATCGCAATTGTTGGTGTTTGCCCCAAGGCCGCCTGAAGCGCTTGTGCCCTTGCCGCATCCATCATGTCGACTTGTGATTGTAAGCTTGGGGTCTGGGTGGTCATGCAATGACGTTACCGCGAAATATATGTGCCGCGCAATCTAGGATGCGGTCGATACGCGGTTGCCGTTTGGCATGGCCTGACACATGCTGTGTTCAAATTTGGCAGACCAAGGGCAGACAGATATGCAGCGGCACGGCGGGAAAATCCTAAGCGATCATTTGCAGGCATTGGGTGTGGAACGTGTGTTTTCCGTACCGGGTGAAAGCTTTCTTGCCGCCCTTGATGGTCTTTACGACAGCGGCATCCCAAACATCGTGTGTCGCCAAGAGGGCGGTGCCGCGATGATGGCCGAGGCTTATGGAAAGATGACGGGCCAGCCGGGTGTGTGTTTTGTGACGCGCGGACCGGGGGCTACGAATGCAAGCGCAGGGGTGCATATCGCCCAGCAAGATAGCACGCCGATGGTGCTGTTTGTCGGTCAGATTGACAATCGCCTGACTGATCGTGAGACGTTTCAAGAGGTCGATTACCGTGCGATGTTTGGTGGCGTTGCCAAATGGGTCGCCCAGATTGATCATACCGACCGGATTGCCGAATATGTCAGCCGTGCGTTTCAGGTGGCCACGTCCGGACGCCCCGGTCCGGTGGTTTTGGCATTGCCGGAAAACATGCTGAGCGCTGTGTCTGATACGCCTGATCGCGCTGCATTGCCGGATATGAAAGCGCCTGATTTGTCGGGTGTTGCGGCTGATATGATGGCGCGCATCGCGGGGGCCGAACGCCCGTTGGTGGTAATTGGCGGCCCGCATTGGTCGGACCAAGCTGCTGCTGATTTGGCCCGTTTTGCTGAAATGCAGGGGTTGCCTGTAGCGTTAGGTTTTCGCCGTCAGGATTACCTTGATAACCGTCATCGTTGTTATGCGGGTGACCTGAATGTGGGTATCAACCCGCGTCTTGGGGCGCGCATGAAGGTGGCTGATTTACTGGTCGTTATCGGGTCTCGGTTTGGCGATATTGAGACCCAAGGCTATACAAACCCTGATCCAAATGACGCGGTGCCGATGATCCATGTGCACGCCAATGCTGATGAGATTGGCACGGTCTATCCGGCCCAGATGGGTGTTGTGGCTGACGCACCCGCGATGATTGCGGCGCTTGCTTCATTGCCGTCGTGTGGGGCGAATTGGTCCGCTTGGACCGCTGATGCCCGCGCGGATTACGAGGCTTGGTTGGTGCCGACCGTCAGCCCGGGCGATCTAAAGCAAGAGGATGTTATTGGCTGGTTGTCAGATAATCTGCCCGAGGATGCGGTGCTAGCAAATGGTGCAGGGAATTATGCCGCGTGGCTGCATCGGTATTTTGTCTACAAAGCCTATGGCACCCAGTTGGCCCCGACATCTGGCTCAATGGGTTACGGATTTCCTGCGGCGATTTCGGCGTCCTTGCACCACCCTGAAAAGGTTGTGGTTTGTTTGGCGGGTGACGGGTGTTTTCAGATGACCTGTAATGAGCTTTCGACCGCCGCCCAGCATGGTGCGACGCCGATTGTCGTGGTGATGGACAATGGCCGCTATGGCACGATCCGGATGCATCAGGAAAAGACCTATCCGGGACGGGTGTCGGGGACGGCTTTGGCGAACCCTGATTTTGCGGCGTTGGCCCGCGCATATGGTGGGTACGGTGAGCATGTCACAAAGTCGGCGGATTTTGCGGATGCATTTGCGCGTGCCCGCGCGTCGGGGACATTTGCGGTCATTGCTTGCAAGGTGGATGACGAGGCGTTGTCGACGGGGGCAACATTATCGGCTGTGCGTAAGGCGGCCGGTGGGTAGTTACACCGTGTCCCAGCGTGTAGGCGTATTTTCTTGCCAATCTTTGCGGTGCAACAGTGGCGTGTCGTCTTGGGTTTCTGCGATGCCAAGGCAAAGGTAAGCCGTCAGAGACCATGTGGCGGGTGCATCTAATATCGCGCAGATTTTGGCAGGATTCACGATGGATACCCAGCCCATGCCGATGTTGTCGGCACGCGCGGCCAGCCAAAGCGTGTGGATCGCGGCGACGGTCGAGTAATCTAGCATTTCAGGCATGGTTTGCCGCCCCAACCCGTGCCCTTCGGCAGGGGTGTGGTCGGTGAAGACGGCCAGATGCACGGGCGCGTCGTGCAGCCCTGCGAGTTTGAGTTTCATATAGGCGTTGCGTTTTGATCCGCTGTAATTGGCGGCGGCTTTGGCGTTGGCGTCTTCAAAGTCAGCGATGACGGCGGCGCGTTTATCGGGACTTTGTACCTGCACAACTCGCCAAGGGCGCGCGTTGCCCACAGAGGGCGCGAGGTCCATTGCGGTGCGCAAGTTTGCAAGTCGGTCGTCTGCAATCGGGTCGGGTTTGAAGTTCCGTACGTCACGGCGCCATTCAAGAACGTCTTGGAGGGCGTCGCGGTGGGATTGGTCGAGCTTCACGCAAGTTTCCAATTGGCAGCTTGGCTGGGCAAGAATGCCTCGACTGCTGCGGTCGCGATCACCGCTGTGTCGCCTGTGGCAGGATTGGCCACGTTTTGCCCGCCTTTGACGGCTGTCACGGTTGCCCGCCCGCGTGGCAACATCGCAATTAAGGCGTTTGTGTCGAGCTTGTCTGGCTCTTGCACGCCGACGGTGACTTGGACACGCATCGCGTCAGTTGGGATGTCGAGGGTCGCAAATATCGGCAGGGTGGAATGGCGAAAGGCATCTTCAATCGCGCGGCGGGCGGCCTTTTGATAGTCCATGCCGTGCAGGTCGTTGCCCATGCCCATTTCGATAATCATTCGGTTTTCCATTACGTACGCTCCATATCAAAGCTGACGTTGATTGCGGCGTTGGCGATGACCGTGGGCAAACCTTCGGGGCGCGGAATATCAAGGCCACCGTGGGTGACTGTGACGTTTGGTTGGCCGTAAGGAAAAATTTCGAGCAGCTTGGATGTGTCGACTGCATCGGGGTTTTGCACGGCAATTTCCACGTCGATGATCATCGCCTCTTTGGGGAATCCAAACAGTTCGGCCATGTTGATCGAATTGTGCCACAGCGCGTCTTGCAATGCGCGGTGAGCGGCTTGGGTATAATCTTGGCGGCGTAGGCTGGTGCCCATGCCAAATTCAGTGAGGACGCGGTGTTTGGGCATGGATTAGAATTCCACGCCGATTTGTGCTTTTACGCCGGAGCGGAACGGGTGTTTGATGAGCTCCATTTCGGTCACGAGGTCTGCGATTTCGATCAGGTCTACGTGTGCGTTGCGCCCTGTCAGCACCACGTGGGTCATGTCGGGTTTTTGCGTCGCGAGGAATTCGACGACCTCGTTGATGTCGACGTAATCATAGCGGATCGCGATGTTGATTTCGTCGAGAAGGACCATAGTGTTGGTCTCGTCCAAGATCAGTTCCTTGGCTTTTGCCCAAGCGGCTTGGGCCATTTCCGTGTCGCGGGATTTGTCTTGGGTTTCCCAAGTGAAGCCTTCGCCCATGGTGTGGAACGCGCATTCGTCGGCGAATTTTCCAAGGATCAGATCGCGTTCGCCGGTGGACATGCCGCCTTTGATGAACTGGACCACGGCGCATTTCATGTCATGCGCGATGCAGCGAAAGATCATCCCAAAAGCGGCAGATGATTTACCCTTGCCCTTGCCTGTATGCACGATGATCAAGCCCTTTTTGTCGGTCTTGGTGGCCATGATTTTATCGCGCGCGGCTTTCTTTTTGGCCATCTTCATTGCGTGACGTTCGTCACCTGCGGTTGTGGTTTCATCGGTCATAGTGCGGAATCCTTTGCGTTTGGTTTAATCTGGAGGCAACGGGTCTGTCGTGCAATGCATAGTCGTGTTTTGCGTGCAATTTTGCTGATAATTTGCGCATCATCCCAGCAGCCATTGCGCGATGATCGGTGCGATGAGGGCTGTTAGAAGCGCGTTGAGCCCCATGCCAACACCGGAAAACGCGCCTGCGGTTTCATTGACTTGAAACGCACGTGCCGTCCCGATGCCATGACTGGCCACGCCAACGGCGAAACCGCGCGCCCGCCAGTCGGTGATCCGCAGTAGGTTGAGCAGTGGTGTCGCGATGACCGCCCCTGTGATTCCTGTGGTGATGACGAAAACCGCCGTCAGGGACGGTGATCCGCCAATGGCTTCGGACACGCCAAGTGCGACGGGGGCGGTGGCTGATTTTGGGATGAGCGCCAGCAATATGTCGGCGTCTAGTCCAAGTGCTACGCCAATACCAACCGCGCTGAGCATGGCCGCAAGCGATCCCGCGACCAAGGCTGCGATCATGGGCAGTGCTGCTTTTTTGATGTGGTTCAGGTTTGCGTAAAGCGGGATTGCTAAGGCGACGGTTGCTGGCCCAAGCATGAAATGTACGAACTGCGCACCTGCGAAATAAGTCGCGTAGCTGGTCCCTGTGAGTTGCAGCAAAACGGCCAGAAATGCGACCGCGATCAGGACCGGATTCACCATTGGCTTGCGGCCAGATGCCTTGAATAGTGCATCACCCGCGCCATATGCCGCAAGCGTCAGGGTGAGCCATAGGAGCGGATCGGTGGACAGGTAGGTCCATATTTCGGCAAACTCAGTCATGGCTGGTGCCCGTCAATTTGCGCAGCCCGACAAAGGTCAGCGCGCCGACAGTGATGGCCACAACTGTTGATCCGATGATCGCGACCCCAAGGGCTGCACCGTCTGATCCAAACTTGTCCAAATGGCCCACCACGCCAACCCCTGCAGGTACGAACAGGAGTGAGAGGTGGCCCAATAAGACGGTTGTGGTCGGCGCGATGGTTTTCGCCAATCGCGGCCATATCATGCAGGTTGCAAATAACAGTGCCATGCCGATCACCGGCCCGGGCAAGGGCAGGTCTAAGCCACGTGATGTGACCTCGCCCAACAATTGAAACGCCAAAAGCGTCGCTAAGTGAATAATCATAATTCGCAGCCTATGCGGGCGGGGCCTGTATTCCCAGACTTATGGGCGACAACAGCGAAATTTCCCCGCGCATTTCTATTTTGGCCAGCCTAGCTAGCGGTTAACTAAACATAGGTGTGGACCATGAGACTTTTTTCAATTTGCCTGTTAATCGGATATTTGGGCGTTTCTGCTGCGGTTGTTGGAATTTAGGCCAGTAACCCTGCGATCCTTGCGCGCGCCGAATTTGATTTGGGTTGCCACAGGTCGCGGTCGATTGCCTCTTGCAGCCGTGCTGCGATTTCCGCAAGGGCTGGGGCGTTGACGTCCGCGATGAAGTCACGTGTCTCGTCGTCTGCTAGGAACGCGTCTTCAACCAGATCAAAGTGGTGGTTTTTCACGGCGCCTGTTGTCGCTGCAAAGGCAAAAAGATAGTCGACTGTTGCGGCGATTTCGAACGCCCCTTTGTAGCCGTGTCGTTTGACGCCGTCGATCCATTTGGGGTTGACCACGCGTGACCGCACGACCCGTCCAATTTCATCCTCTAGCGTGCGAATGACAGGTCTTTCGGGGCGGGAATGGTCGTTGTGATAGATTGGTCGGTCGCGGCCCTGAAGCGTGCTGATCGCCGCTGCTGCCCCACCTTCAAATTGGTAGTAATCGTCGCTGTCCAAGATATCGTGTTCGCGGTTGTCTTGATTTTGAACGATGGCCTCGGTTTGGGTTAGGCGCTGTTCAAAAGCGTCGCGAGCAGCCCGTCCTTCGGCCTTTGCGTCATAGGCGTAGGACCCCCAAGACAGGTATGCGTCGGCAAGGTCGGCTTTGTCTGCCCAGAGTTTTTCGTCGATCATTGCCTGCAAACCAGCCCCGTATGCACCGGGTTTGGACCCAAAGACCCGCGCAGTGTCTTCGCCTGATTTGGTGCGCGCAGCGGCAGGATTCAGGTCGGCGGGTTCATCAAGGGCTTGGACCGCGCGTGCGGCGCTATCGACCAATGCGATAAGTTGCGGGAATGCGTCGCGGAAGAAACCTGAGATGCGTAGGGTGACGTCGACGCGGGGGCGCCCAAGCACGCCTTGTGGCAGGACTTCAAAGCCAGTGACCCGCCGGTTGGCGCTGTCCCACGTCGGTTTCACGCCCATGAGAGCGAGCGCTTGGGCGACATCGTCGCCGCCGGTGCGCATGTTTGCGGTACCCCATGCGGTGATCAACATAGTGCGCGGCCAGTCTCCGTGGTCTTGCAGGTGTTTTTCGATCAGTAAGTTCGCGGATTTCCAACCGAGTTTCCATGCTGTGGGCGTGGGTACTGCGCGACTATCGACTGAATAGAAATTGCGCCCCGTTGGTAGGACATCAAGCCGCCCGCGGGTGGGAGCGCCGGATGGCGCCGGGGCGACGAAATGCCCTGCAAGGGCGGTGAGGAGGCCCGCGCCTTCGTCAGGACCGCATTGCGCAACTGTTGGGATGATCCGGTCGAATATCTCGTTTAGGACGGGTTGTGACGCTCGTGTGCTAAAGCCCACGTCGCCCCACCCTCCATCCCGCAGCAGGATTTGACTAAGCAGTTCCAACCGCTCAACAGTGTCCCCTTGGGTCCGCCAGATGTCATCGCTCAGGCTGTCTAGTTGAACGGGTTTTTCGGTTGTGGATTGACCTAGATCGCAATCAAGCGGGTCAAAAGAGATGCCGAGATCGCTTGCAATCGCCCGCAAAATTGATGCGTTGTGTTCTTTTCCGTCACCCCGTGGCACCCGCGCCAATGCAATCGTCAGATCACGCGCAAGATCGCCTGTTGGGGATTGTCCAAAGATGTGCAGACCATCGCGTATTTGCGATTCTTTGAGCTCGCACAGATAGGCATCGAGCTTTGCGAGATCGCCGTCGGCGTCCCCGTTAAAGGCTGCGTCTTTTCCAAAACCAGTGGCGTCGGAAAGCGAGAGGATTTCTTCGCGTAGGAGTTTGATCCTGCGTGGATCAACGCCTGCTGCTTCGTAGTATTCATCTACTAGGGCTTCGAGGTCACGCATTGGCCCATAGCTTTCGGCACGTGTCAGCGGCGGCGTCAGGTGGTCGATGATTACGGCCGATGTGCGCCGTTTGGCTTGTGTTCCTTCGCCCGGATCATTCACGATGAACGGATAGACGTGCGGGGTCGCCCCGAACACTGCCTCGGGCCAGCAATTTTCGGATAATGCGAGTGCTTTGCCCGGGAGCCATTCGAGATTTCCGTGCTTGCCCATATGTACAATCGCGTCCGCGCCCCAGTGGTGTCGCAGGTAAAAGTAGAACGCCAGATAGTTGTGTGGCGGGACGAGGTCGGGTGAGTGGTAGGTGTCCGTTGGGTCGATGTTGTAGCCGCGTGCTGGCTGTAGCCCGACCAAGGCGTTTCCGAATTCATGGATTGAAAGTTTGAAGCCTTTTGCCGCCTCCGGCGGGAGAAATTCGGAAAAAGCGAGGAAGGGATCATCTTCGGGT
>Ga0209815_1000177_pt1 | contig 49571 bp, 48 predicted proteins | sample CoawatmetaG00DNA_FD_187507 | JGI IMG/M metagenome (GOLD analysis project Ga0209815, IMG submission 187507) | Marine microbial communities from the West Antarctic Peninsula - Coastal water metaG002-DNA (SPAdes) (version 2) | ecosystem: Environmental > Aquatic > Marine > Coastal ...
CACCAGGCGGTAATAAGAGTATGGCTATGAAGCATGATCACTGGATAGAATCAGGGCCTCACCTCATGCTAATGCCAAAAAACCCAGAAACGATAGCGGCATTTTCCACAGATTTCACCACAGGCGCGCCCTATCAGATGTTTAAGGGAAGTCCCTATGCTCACCTGATGATTCCCTTTGAAGGCTATTATGATTACCAGCCAGAATCAGCACCTAAATAGTGTCATATTAAAAGCTCAAGTACGCTCAACGCACTAAATTAGTGTAGCGCGTCAAAAGCCGTGGTCTGAAAGGTTGAACAGCCTGCCCAGTTAGCGATAGAATTTAGACGAAGGCTTGTTTTTACAAGGATGGATGATATGGAGCTCAAACTAATCGGCGGTGCCCTTGGCGCCGAAGTACAGGGAATCGACTTAACGGGGGATACTGGTGCGTCCACCTATAGAACAATACGCGAATTACTGGTTGAGCACGAGGTACTATTTTTCCGAGACCAGGATGTAAGTCCTGCTCAACAGCATGCTCTAGCCTCGTCTTTTGGCCCTCTACAAAGCCATCCAGCCTACGCTACCGTTGAGAACTTTCCAGAGATCACGATTCTTGAGAGTACGGCTGAAAACCCCAGTAAGATAGAGTGCTGGCACAGTGATATGACCTTTAGAGCCCATCCGCCATTGGCCACAGTACTGCGCTCGAAGGTTATTCCTGATAAGGGCGGAGATACTCTTTGGTCGAGCATGACGGCAGCCTACGACGCTTTGTCTCCGGCTATGCAGGCGTTTCTGTCAGGTCTTAATGCAGTGCACGATTTTTCTTATGGTTTCCGAGAGAGCCTTGCCGAAAGCGGAGGTAGAGAACGACTGGCAAAGGCGGTACTAGACAATCCACCAGTAATTCACCCGGTGATCAGAACCCATCCAGAGAGTGGTAAACGAGTAATTTTCGTCAATGCGTTGTTTACGACGCATATCGTCGGTCTTCCCAAGAAAGAGAGCAATGCCATCCTCAAGTTTCTCTATGAGCACATTAAAACACCGGAGTTTACCTGCCGCTTCTCATGGGATGTGAACTGTATCGCTATATGGGATAACCGCAGTACTCAGCACAAACCGATCAACGACTACTATCCTGCGCACAGATGTCTCGAGCGTATCGTGATAGATGGCGATAAGCCTTACTAAAGCGCCATAAAATCGATCATCCAGTTGGCAACCGCCAAATGATCTGTATCTTCCCGTAGAGAGTCCATTGCGTCGGTATAGCAGTCTTCAGAATAAACGTCCTTACGCAACTGATAAAGAGCACTGGCGTAGGCCATTGGGAATTCAGGGTGACCCTGGAACGTTAAGATATGCCCGTTAAGTGCGGTCATAGCAATTGGGCAACCCGGTGTAGATGCAAGAACCTCACTTCCGGTGGCTGCCTTACTAACTTGATCTTGGTGGCTATACAGTAATTTGTAGGGCTCAGCACCTCCAAAGCGATGGGTAAATTCAGCCTTAACCGTTGTGTGTTTGACACCAATCTCCCAACCACTTGAAGCCTTGCCTGCCGCACCGCCAAGCACATTAGCGATCAACTGATGACCGAAACAAATACCAATCAATTTTTTCTTGCGCTGATGCAACTGCTTAACAAATCCGCCTAAGGTGTATATCCAGGCTAGATCCTCGTAGACACTACTTTGACTGCCAGTGATAATATAGGCGTCCTGATCATCAACATTATCTGGATAGATCTCCTGATTGACCCGATAAGCGGTCACCTTCAAGTCAACTCTGCTATTAATCGACCGTTGATTATTAGCTTCAACAAGCAGCGCCTCAAACATCTCAGGGTATTCACCAAAGGTTTCAGCCAACGCAGGCCTGACATCATCGGTACGTAAAATGCCTACACGCAATCCCATCTCACTATCGCCCTTATTTAACCGTATTTCGCTAAGTAGGCTTTCAGGTCTCTTTTCACTTCCGGCCCATAAAGATACAAACCAATAATGTTGGGAACTGCAATCAAAAAGACCATGGCATCAGAGAAATCTAATACTGCTGACAACTTGATCATACAGCCGAGACAGATAAAACCACAAAATATTGCCTTAAAGACAAACTGGGTCATTTCGCCCTCACCAAACAAATAGGTCCAACCCTTTAGGCCATAGTATGCCCAAGCAATACTAGTGGAAAAAGCAAACAACAACGCCGCCACGCTAATAACGTAAGGAGACCAACTAATATGATGTGCAAATGCCGCGGAGGTTAGAGCAATTCCTTCCAGCCCTCCATCCATAAGCCCGTTGGGATAGGCGGTAGTAACAATCACCAACGAGGTGAGAGTACAGACAACCATGGTGTCAATAAAAGGCTCTAGAAGCGACACTAGCCCTTCGGTCACAGGCTCGTCAGTTTTAACCGCCGAATGTGCTATTGAAGCAGAACCAATACCCGCCTCATTAGAAAATACTGCTCTTTGGAAGCCTACGATCATTGCACCGATTGCTCCGCCAGTCATGCTGCTAGTCTCAAATGCGCTAGAGATAATCAAGCCGATGGCGCCCACCACATGCTCAGAGCTCATGACAATAATCAACACCGCAGAGAACACATATAAAACAGCCATAAATGGCACAATTTTCGAAGCCACCCTTGCAATAGAGCGAATGCCGCCAATAATGACCGCTGCCACCGCGCCAGCCAGTAACAGACCAAACAACCAACCCTTATCGGCAAAGAAGCTGTTTTCCCCGCCAGTGATACCCAAAACCTGAACATATGCTTGGTTTGACTGGAACATATTACCTATGCCAAAGCATCCTATCACCAAGGCCAGAGCATAGAATCCGCCTAACAACTTACCAAGCTGGGGAAAGCCGCGATCCAGCAGATAACGCTCTAGGTAATACATGGGCCCTCCTGACACTGAACCGTCAGGGTTATGGCGTCGATATTTAACACCCAAAGTGCACTCAACAAACTTAGTCGACATGCCGAGGAAACCAGCCATAAACAACCAAAATGCCGCACCAGGGCCGCCGATTGATATAGCCACAGCTACGCCACCAATGTTGCCAACACCGACAGTGCCCGATATCGCGGTTGAGAGAGCCTGAAAATGAGATATCTCACCTGGTCCGCTGGACTTTCCGTTCTTGCCGCTAACGATGCTAATCGCTTTTGAGAAGCCGCGTATGTTAATAAAACCAAGATAACAGGTGAAAAATACCGCTGCTGATACCAGCCATAAGACAATGAGTGGAAAGCCCTGCCCAAAGATATTTATTTGATAAAAAATAATGTCTGATAAGCCCTCTGCAAGAGGGTTTATTAGCTGGTCTATCTGCTGGTCTAGGGACATTTGTTGGTCTTATTCTAATGAGTAGCTATCATGTTAGCACGCTTAAAATTAAACAAAACCTCTGCTGGCAATCATTTCAATAGTATTAATAGCAATTCCCACTCTTTTAGCATCCTGTGATAAATGAGTAGTAAATCCAATGAAATGTATATTCACTAAGCCACTCATAAGTATGTGTCTTGCGGGTGATTTTGTGTATACCGCATTGTCTACCCTAACGGTGTAGTTGCAAGAATACACAGGTAAAAGAATGGGTTAGGTGTATCTATGGTGCCGGGGCCGGACTTGATAATAGATGATAAGATATTGATATTTATACTTAATTTAATTTTATTAAATACTTATACCGTCAAAAGTACCGTCATATTTTATTTTCATGACCAAAAAACCCTGCAACAAAGCCCTAATTCTCAGATACGCCGACCCTACCCCGGGGGTACCACCCCTTTTGTCAGAAGGGACTCCTGCTCTACCTAGTATTACTAATGAGCGGGAATGAATCTGAACTGGCGAAGAATGCGTATAAAACTCTAAATCGCCCCAAAAATATCTGACCACCATTTAAAGACTAATTCCACAGGTAGTAAAGGTCTTGGCATTATTGCCTTCAAGCGACAAACCAAACTTAATCTTCACCGCACGATACTTCTGCACATACTCACAGAACCTGACAATCTTATACTCCAAACCCTTGCCATTATTGCTTCTACGCAGGAAATCACTTGGCCCCGCAGAGCCTTTAGAACTGTTCACGCGGCCGCATGAAGCGAGCCTATCGTTAGCGAAGGATTTTTCTTAGAGTTGCTCCAAGAGGCCGCACCGCTGTCGTAGGCATCCTTGAGGCTGACCACATGATCTATGTTAATGAAGTCACAGGATTGGTTAGTGTAGAAGCCTATGGAGGTGTCAGGTTTGTAGCTGTGGAAGTTGAATACTGAGCGGTCGTAGCCTTCTGCAAAAGTATTGGTAGCAGTTAAAATTACGATGAAGAAGATCGAGGCTAGTCCGCTAATGATGGTTAGGAAGAAGGTTTTCATTAAATACTCAGCATCCAAGATCTATAAGTCGTGATCTCAACTGTTGCTTTTGGATTAAATTATCACGCGCTCTTTGCTGTGTGACGGCATCATATTTTAGCGTGGCAGCTGCATAGGGCGTTCCTGTTTTAACTGGGCGACCCATTTGGCCATTGTAGAAATGCCTACGTTCATGGCTTGAGCTGTTGCACTAACGGTGTAATGTTAATCAACCACTAACTTAGATTCTTCCAGTCTAAATTCGGGGCTAAAAGTGGGTCTTGTTCACTTTTTCATTGGTTCACCTAATTGACTGACTACACATTAAAACCATCGAGTATATCCACGCCGCTGGCGGGTACTATGACACCTCTAAAAGTATCAGTGACTCTATCTAGATCCTCTACAGAGGGTTACTCCACACTAGCGACTAGGGTCGACATAACAATCCCTCGATCAATCAGGTTCCAAACATCGCGACCGCGTCTTTAATCGTAGCCAAATTGCGCCCCTGCTCCCGAGCTGACTGCGCAGAGAGAGAGACCAATACTGAATTATCTTCAGCAAGCGAGCCATCTTGTAGCCAAATATTATTCTCAAAGCCGACACGGACATGCCCACTGAGCTGAATGGCCTGGGACATAACTCGCTGTTCCTGGCTGCCGAAGGCGCACACCATCCAGTTATCCGGCTGAGTTAGAGCGGCTCGATACTCCTGTAGAGCACTCTCCTGATATTGTTGATTGTCATAACGTCCCAGTACAAATAGAACGAGATTTCCCGACGTCGGGATTACCCCTTCGACACAGAAGCGCTGATACCGCTGAATATCCTCTACCGAATAGAGAATATACTGCACCAGACAAGCTCGCTCTCGTAGCTCCGCGAGAAAACTGGCTCCAAAATCTATCGCGGTATCATCGGGGATGATCTCTCGCAACCCGATTGACACGCAACGCGGCTCTAATTCTCGAACGGCAGCCACTTGCTCGTGCGGTCGATAGACTCCGGCAGCTTCCGATGTCACCTGAATCAGCATATCTTCGCCAACGGCGCTCTCAATTTCTTTTAAGGCTGCACGGTAGCGTCTGGCATCCAAGGTGTGGCCACCCCACTCGTCCCGCACATGTAAGTGAAGCATGGCCGCTCCAGCCTCGAGGCATCTGGCTGCAGTGTAGGCCAGTTCTTTGGGAGATATCGGTAAGTGGGGGTGATCCGCATAATTACGACGCGCTCCGTTCGGCGCGACGGCGATCAATAGTGAATTGTCAATCAAAGAATTCTACCTCAGCCATCAAAGGGCATGAACAATACCAGCCGCGATACCGATCTCTGGGGCCATGGTGTAAATATCTACCACCGGATTTGATCCGCCAGCAGCTTTATGCGCAGCAGCGGCAGCAATCCAAGTATGTAATTCCATAGAACCAATCCCCGCTTCTTCTACCAGTTTATACTGGTCCCAGGTGTCGAAAGCCTCAAGTCCACCAGATACCAGAGTATCAAGGAAAGCTCGATCAGACTCTGCATTCAAGCGCATATCTTTTGCTGTACGCTCCCCTCGCGCTATCATATCGGCCCCTTCGTGATGCATTACCTCCAGTCGCTCCAACCATTCTGGCCGCGTCAATGAAGATGGATCATCGCCACCGGAGAGCTGCCAGGCCTGAACCTTTTCTCCCCCTTCACCATAAGCGGGATAGTATCGAGTGGGATGATGTGACATACCGCCAGACCCCAATAACAAAACACGCTTGTTAAGAGTTTGGGTAAATCGACCAATTGCTTCTCCCATTAATCTACTTCGCTTAAAAGGAACGAATGGTGTCGTGATACAGTTTATGAATACGGGTATGACAGGCCGTTTATCAAGGCCACCCAACATATCAACAATCGTCTGGGAAAAAGCGTGATCGATCGTCATCTGATACGAAATCGCGGGATCAATATCATTGTCCCGTAGAAACTCTACAACACTGAATGCAATATCCTGAGGTACATTCAGAGGACCAGGATAGCCCCCAATGTCGCCAGCCGCTTCAGCTTTAGCCCCCACACAGAAAGCCGGCATCATCTTCAGAAAGAAGCCATTAAAGTGATCCGAGCCAAATGCGATCACAAGTTCCGGATCAAATGTCCTAATCACTGTAGCAGTTTTGATGTAGGCTTCCTGGAGCGCCTGCCAGCTCTCGGGTTCCTTACTATAACAATGTAAAAGTGGACTGTGCGAAGCACACACCAGAACTGTGTTCATTGCAATCTCCTGCCAAAAAGTACTCCATCGCAGGCCTAGCCCTTGTTCGTTTGTCCAACTGGGCCTTTGTTTGAAGGGTCAATAAAAATGCGTTCTATACGCCGTTTTGCTATGCGCCAGCAACCATCGTCCTCGCGCACATATTCGTCAAAAAAATCCGCTACCAGATACGGTACTGCCGAGGTGATCGGCGGAGCAGCATTCTGCGCGAAAGTCATACAGACACTCGTGCCTCGTGCTCGATCCGCCGCTACTAGCTCAACTTTAAGGCCACTATACATATGCCGCGCCGTTCGTACACCCGCACTCAAACGAGCATCAAACAAACTGCGAATCTTCTCAACCCCAACAGACACCCGACTGCCGTGTGCGTAGTATGCCTCGGCGGTAAAAAGACCCACCAGCAGATCGACCTTGTTGTGGTCAAGGTAATGACAAAAATGCGTGTTTAAATCTTCAATTGCCAGCCGAGCTTCAAGGCGGGCAAGGGCCTCTAATTCAACCGCCATTCACCTATCACTCTGTCCTCAACTATAACAGGATTCTCCTGAATACCGAGACCTTCAATGGATACTGACACTGGTCCAGGAACCTGTTGGAAATTAGCACAGTGAATAGATTTCTGGTTTTTCACAGGTTTGAATGCCGTACCGCATGACACCACGTCGCCAGGGTACAGAGTGTGAAACTGATTAATAAAACTGAGTATTTCAGCCACTTTATAATTGTAATATCGCGTACTATCCTCGGCGATCATTTCGTCCCCTACACTACACTCAACGGCGAGATCATCCGGGTTTGAAATCTCCTCCCGAGTAACTAACCAGGGGCCCAATATGCCAAACGTATCACAACCCTTATAACGACCCGCATACGAGAGGTGCTGCTCGACTCGATTCGTCTCATTGGGATTATCTTCTTTGGCGTAGATAGCCCAATACTGAAATAGGTCTTCCGCACGCATGTCATTCCCAGTCAAGTCGTTCATGATAGTATAACCAGCAACATAATTTATCGCATCAACTGCAGGCACGTCACGCATCTCTTTACCTATGATTACCGCAAGCTCTGGTTCGGGGTGTACGCTGCCATAGTATTTTCTGATGACGATAGGTTCTTTATGACCAATCAGGCACGAGGCTGGCTTCAGAAAAAAGGCGGGGTGCTCTGGTGCTCTGATCTTGCGACTGTTACTGGCGGAGTTATTCATCGCGATACCGCAAACCTTGCCTGGATTGCGAATCGGAGCGTGCCAGTATACATCGGACTGGAAAATCATCTCCACGGTATCTGGGGATTTTCGCACTGCGTCGACCGCCTCCGAGACCTGAGCCAAGACTTCTTCTCCCCCTTGTAGCAGCTCGAGCATATCACCCGGAGCACTGACACGATCATCGAATGCTGCGGCAAATGCTGCGACGATGTCCACCACACGTTGTTCGTCTATTGCCGCAACAATTCGATCAATTCCTTGATATGAAATACTTGCCAGTTTCACAATAGAGCCCTAATAAGTTATTTAATTAACGATTTCTAAATCTTCCTCCAAATGCTCTGAACTCACAACAAACACACATTCCCATTCCACTTTACGAAACATAAAAGACTAGAGTATTCTTTTTTGTGCGTTGGACTTGGCACCACCGAGTCTATCTTTCAACTGTTACTTCTCACAACAAATAAAGGATTCAATGACAACAAAAGCGTCGATCGATTGACGGACCAGGTAATCACATTCCTGGTAATGCCGAATTATCAAGTTCGGCAATACAGGTCGCCTCTTCGATATCCATGTTCAACAGACGGTCATAGAATTTAGTGTGCTTCCATTCACCCACCCAGTTCTCCGAGTCAACAAATGTCATCTCAATCATTAACGTGCTGCCCTCATTCAACATTCTGATATGCTCCGTCATCCGAAATTGCTCGCTAACCTGAATGCCATCCATAATCCAGTGCTCTGGCGAGCCAAAGCCCACTAAGTCCACATTGAGAGCATCGCCATCCCACCGACCGGTGGCATCACCATTATAGGTTTCCTGACGAATATCTTCATTAACATGACCGCGGCCATCGAGGAAAATAGTCCTGAAGCTGTTATTAAAACGGTGGACAATATAGACCGCGGTGGGCAACTGAATTGCCATAAAGGCCCCGAATCGAGTCATCAGTGCTGGCTGCCCCGGCGGATAACAGCGTGCATGTGGATCCATACCACGCTTACCCTGCGCTATCACCGCGCGGTATTCGTCCAAAGTGGCCTGTGCTTTTGGCGTAAGCTTAGGGATAGGATAGAAATCCCAGGGATTAACACCGTACTTGTCTGCCCGCTCATCTTCGGCGCGGAACTCCCAAACACCTGTCATGTCAAAAGGTGCTGCCGAGCGCTTCTTGATGAGTGCCTCTGGATCCAGCGCGCCCGGGCCACCGACATTATTCATCAGCGGCAGCGTGGCTGGTCGCCATTTTTTCTCCCGCTCCAGGACAGCCTTACGGCGCACCGCTGCGTCTTCGGCTGACTCCGTGCTGACGTATAGCGTACTCTGGGTGCTGACATTGACCTTAATCGCCTTATTCCCGTTCGGTGAATCCTTGTGAATCGGCAGTACTCGTCCGTCTGCTAAAGTTACCCACTGCAATACGCCTCCAGGCTTGCCATTTTTCAGCGGATTGATCTGTGCGGTAATAATCTCACTTTTTTTGACGTCGGTTTTTTTCCAGCCCCGCTCAACCAGTGCATTAATAGCATAAGATTCCAACTTCCAAATCTCAGTTTCTCCCGCTTCATTGACCAGCTCCAAGTTAATGGCGACATGAGGGCTACGCCATAACAGCCGAGTAACGGTACCTGTAACACTGATGCTTTTATCGAAATCGAATACGACTGCCGAATGGTGTGCATGCGTTGAAAGAGTAATTGCAAGCAACCACATAAAAGTGAGCACATGGGTTGTGGTTTTCATAAATACTCTCCGGCTAAGTTCATCTACTACTCAGGCATTTAATCACACCGTTTAATAAAGGATATATGATTCGAGCCTCGGGTTTCGTCTTGCGGAATAATAAACCCGCAATTTCTCGGGCTACTTCACTCGTTCAACCAGTTATCGCTTCTAAATTTGAGCAAAAAAACAGGCTGTTCGAGTAAAAAACATCACAAAAGCGTACCATATTGAGAAATTTTTTTTTATACTGGTTGAACTATTCAACCTTACGCACAGGGCCTTCCTAACTAACTATCTACCGAGAACCCCTTCCCCATGCCCTCACCCGATGTGATTGAACCAATTGCCAGAGCGCTGTCAATCATGAGTGCGATGAACCAGCATAGACTGTCTACAATTAGCGACCTCCACCGGGTGACCGGACTGCCCAAGCCCACCGTACACCGCATACTCGCTACACTGATAAGTTGCGGGTATGTGGGGAAAGATATTGATCGCAGTGTCTATATGCTCACAGATCAGGTGCTGTCACTGTCTTCAGGCTACGGTAAAGAGGCATGGTTACTACAGGTCGGCACACCGGTGGCAAGAAGAATAACCCAAGAGGTTAAGTGGCCCGTCGCTATCGGTATATTCGATTACAACACCATTGTTGTTCAATATTCTACCCGCCCTTACTCAGAGTTTGTAATGCAGGGTTCCACTGTTAATAAGCGATTTAACTTATTTAAAACCGCTATGGGACAAGCGTATTTAGGTTTCTGTGAAGAAACCCAGTTACAGATCATTCTTCAAGCGCTTCGTGACGAGGAATTTCAGGAGGACTGCATTCTTGAGAGCGATTCTAAAATAAAGCGCTACATAGCCGAGGTGAAAGATCGAGGCTACGGCTTACGGGTTGGAAAACGTGGTGAATCCACTCATATGGCCATCCCTATTAAAAGTGACCATCAGGTCATCGGCGTTATAGGCCTCTCCGTTTTCTCCAGTTGTTTTAACGATACGGTGGCCAAGGAGTATCTGGCGTTACTGCGAAAATCTGCCGGTGAAATAGTCGATTCCATGGACAGAATGATAGCCCTCACTGAACACTCGGCCACGTAAACTCGATAGCCCTACGGCCCAATCCGTTTAGATTAAATTCAATACGTTAAAACTACTGGCCGGCAATGTCTCGCATCACGGAACGATTTAATATATGGCTGCCTGAACCCCTTCGTCCCAAGTTATGATGCGAAAATAATTGATCGGGGATGTTTTCTTTGTCGACAATGACGCATACACTGGTGTCGTTCGCCTCTGCAACACCCTTGGCGATATAGACAATAACCAGTAGGAACTATCATGCAACGATTAATAGTCATACTATGCATTTTTCTGTTCTCGAGTATGGCGCTAGCCCACCATTCCAGAGCCCCTTATAACTCAGATCAGGAAATATCTGTCAAAGGTACTGTGACCAAAGTGCTATGGAGAAATCCACACCCTTACTACAAAATTGAGTCCGTCAATGCGCAGGGTGTTAAGGAAAATTGGCAATTCGAGGGCTTTGCAGTTTCTGCCTATGTTAAAGTCGGCTGGAGAAAAGATACAGTGCAGGTTGGCGACGCGGTAACCATGATCGGCAATCCGAACAACAAGAACGTCTCGCGGACACCTGAGAAACAATCGGGCTTACTGCTGCGCATCATTCAGGCCGATGGCAATGTACTGGATGCGAATCCGGCAGAAGATGCACCTAAGGTCGAGGGTGATGAGGAAGCCGAGCGAGAGAGTGAGTACAGTGACAAAATCATGAATACTCCCGGCACCCATGATTTTAGTGGCAATTGGCATTTTTTCGTCAACAATGAAGAGGGTAAAACTGGCGGCTTTGATCCACCGCGACACTGGCCCCTTTCTGCCAAAGGGCAAGATCAAGTCAACAACTTTGTTCTTAAGGACGATCCGTTCTATAAGTGTATTAATTTTGGCCATCCACGGCTTGTCTTCTGGGTCTGGGCGCGCAACTGGGTACGGTTTGAAAACAGGATTGAAGTGGAAACCGAGATGTCAGCCGAAAACCAAAGTCGCACTATCTGGCTGGACGGCAGGAAAAAGCCCGCTGACTTTGTGCCCTCCGATATCGGTTTCTCCACAGGCACCATCGACGAAAATGGTACCCTAATAGTAGAAACTACGGGCTATGCCTCCACTCCATGGGGCAACATTATCGGGCTTGATTCTAGCGCTCAGAAACGTGTCGTTGTCCGTTATAACCTGACTAACGGCAGCCCACTCACCGGGCATACCCGTATGGTTTTCGAAATGGTGGTAGAAGACTCGGTATACCTGAGTACGCCAGTCAAGACCTGGGGCGCCTACGATCTCGCGCCTGCGCACCAATACGTGCCGTTTAGTTGTGATCCAGAGGCATCTAGTGCTCACCTGGAGTACGAATAGACGGATCTACTCGTACTGAAGTAAACGGCCCACTGGGTTTGCCCCACGCTCAAGCTCCCGTCACAGGCCTGCAATAAAAAATTTAACGCGAGGTTTATTATGCTCAAGCACTTCCTACTACTACTTTTGCTACTCCCGCTGGCAACCATCCAGGCTCACCACTCCCGCACCGCCTACGACCTTGATACCGAGATCAGCGTCAAAGGCACAGTGAAGGCCATGCGATGGAGGAATCCACACGTCAGGTACGTTCTTGAAGTAATTAATGAACAAGGCGTCAATGAAATCTGGGCCTTCGATGGCTCTGCTATCGTCGACCTGGTCAAAAACGGGTGGATGGAAGATACCGTTAAAATCGGCGACGAAGTCACGTTTAAGGTATTCCCCAACCGTAAAAATGCCCAGCGCCCCCCGGGGAAAAAATCGGGTTTGTACAATCGGATAATTCTCTCCAACGGTACCTCTCTTCCGCCCGTTGGGGGTGAAGAAACCCCAGCGCCTGTGGTGGCCGCAGAAAGCGATGCTACCAGCAAAGAAAAGACAAATGTGTTCGGCGAATACGGTGTAACCACTTCCAAGGATTTCAGCGGTACTTGGGAATACTACCTGACTCTGGATGAAATCCTCGTCTTGGGCATGGGCTTAACCCACCCATGGCCACTGTCACAGAAAGGACAAGAAAATTACGCGGCCTATGATTCTAAAGATGACCCCGCATTTACCTGCCAGGAATACGGAGCACCGCAAATCATCTTCGATGTGTATGCCCGCAACTGGACTCGCCATGGGGATCGCATCGTAGTTCAAACAGAAGGCAAGGAAACCGAGCGTCGTGTTATATGGCTTGATGGCCGTAAAAAGCCGGCTGACTACAAATCCAACCCGGTAGGTTTTTCCAGCGGTCGATTTGACGAGTTTGGCAGCCTGATTGTTGAAACTACCGGGTTTCCGGCCACTCGCTGGGGTATAGATTATGGACTAGATTCAAGCACCCAAAAGAGGCTGACGGAGCGCTACACGCTGACCAACGGCAGGAAACTGGGCGGCACCAGAATGTTTGTAGAAGCACTGGTAGAGGACCCGGTATATCTGGAGAGACCTTTTTCCATACACGGTGTCTACAACCTCACCGATAAACGTGAATTTCCCGCCGCAAACTGCGATCCCGAAACTGCCAGCGCGCACCTCGAATATGAGTAACCCTCCGTGCGTGTTAAATACCCTGCGGAGATGTCTTCAGTGTAATGCTCCCTTAGGCGACACACTCCCGCAGCGTACAACCAGGCAGTGTATCGAGCTCCCGTGTAGTCAGCATTAAAATCATTTACATCGAAGTAAGCGTTACACCTTGGGTGCTCCTAAGCTCGTAAGGCAGCATCTTTTTGGCCGTGATATTGTCTTGCTTATATTTTAGTTAACATGTTATATTCTTTTTATTCAATCCTTGGAGGCGCTCATGTCCGAATTTTCAGAAAACATAAGCAGGGCTAATCAGTATCTGCAACCGTTCAAAGCCAAGACCACGGGGCATTTCATTAATGGCCGAGTAGTGTTGCCCGCGGGAGCTGTCACCTATGACAACACAACTCCAGTCGATAACAGCTCTTTGGGTGCCGTGGTAACAGGGACAGCCGCAGATGTGGACCTAGCTTGTGAAGCCGCAGAAGCCGCATTCGCCGATTGGCGTGACCTCCCCGGTGCCGAACGGAAGAAAATATTGAATCAATTTGCCGATAAAATTGTTCAGCATGCCGACGAAATTGCACTGGTGGAGTCCATGGACTGCGGCCAACCTATTCGCTTCATGAAACAAGCCGCAATCCGCGGTGCAGCAAACTTTCGCTTCTTTGCTGACAAAGCTCCTGAAGCGCAAAATGGTTTGTCCCTCCATCAGAAAGAACACACTAACTACACCATTCGCAGCCCAATTGGCCCCGTGGGAATTATTACCCCCTGGAACACGCCTTTCATGCTCGCCACCTGGAAAATTGCTCCAGCACTGGCTGCTGGCTGCACCGTTGTGCACAAGCCTGCTGAGCTGACGCCTTTGAGCGCAATGCTATTGGCTAATATTACCAAAGAGGCAGGGTTACCCGACGGGGTTTGGAACACCATCAATGGATTCGGAGAAGAAGCCGGAAAACGGCTCACTGAACACCCTGCAATAAAAGCTGTGGGGTTGGTGGGTGAAGGAGCAACTGGCAGCCATATTATGCGCCAGGGAGCGGAGACATTAAAACGCGTACACTTTGAGCTGGGCGGCAAGAACCCGGTGATCGTGTTTGACGACGCCGACTTCGATCGTGCCCTGGATGCCGTCGTATTTATGATCTACAGCCTCAATGGCCAGCGCTGTACTTCGTCGAGTCGCTTATTGATACAAAGTGGTATTAAACAAAAATTCATCGATGCCCTACAGCAACGGGTAAAGAACCTGCGAGTTGGCCATCCGCTCGATCCGGACACCGAGGTGGGCCCACTTGTCCATACGGGCCACTATAAAAAGGTGATGAGCTATATGGATATTGCTCGAGAAGAGGGGGCGACCATTGCTGTGGGAGGTGAGCGCAGAGAAGATTTAGGAGCCGGAAACTATATAACCCCTACGCTTTTCACCCAGGCTACAAACAACATGCGCATTGCCCAGGAAGAGATTTTTGGCCCGGTTCTTACCGTTATATCCTTCGACACCGAAGAGCAAGCCATTGATATTGCGAACGATACAATCTACGGCTTGGCCGGCTATATCTGGACAGAGAACACAGGGCGCGCAATGCGTATGGCCAGACAAGTAGAATCTGGCATGCTGTGGATAAACTCAGAGAATAATCGCAACCTCCCCTCGCCGTTTGGTGGCGTCAAAATGTCCGGAATCGGCCGCGATGGCGGCGATTTCAGTTTCGACTTCTACATGGAAACAAAGAATGTCTGTATTGCTCACGGCACTCACAAGATCCCGCTTTTAGGGCGCTAGCCATACAGTCACAATTTCACATTAAGGAGATTCATTATGGGCAACATCGCTTTAGCAGCAAAAATAACCCACGTACCATCTATGTACCTTTCCGAGTTAGACGGCCCGAATAAGGGTTGTCGTGAAGCTGCAATTAAAGGGCACAAGGAAATTTCCCGGCGCTGCCGCGAGCTAAATGTTGATACAATCGTGGTCTTCGACACCCACTGGCTGGTGAATTCTGGCTACCACATTAATAATGCGGCGCACTTCAAGGGCTGTTACACCAGCAACGAACTGCCCCATTTCATTAAAAATATGGACTACGAATACGACGGCAATCCAGAGCTAGGCGAGAGTATCGCTCAGGCAGCCACCAAAGCGGGCGTACACACCAGAGCGCACTCCGACACTACCCTTCCGTTGGAATATGGAACTCTCGTCCCCATGCGCTACATGAACGAGGATCGCGCTTTCAAAATTATCTCTATCTCTGCTCTATGCACAGTGCACGATTTGGAATGCAGTGCAGTGCTGGGGCAGTCGGTACGCAAGGCCGTCGAGGAAAACTACGACGGGAACGTTGCCGTATTCGCCTCTGGCTCACTGTCTCATCGCTTCGCTCAGAACGGCGTCACAGACCAGTACTCATTTAAGGTCTGGTCGCCCTTTTTACAGGCAATGGACGAGAGCGTCGTGAAGATGTGGGAGAACGGGGAATGGGACACCTTTACAGCCCTGTTGCCAGAGTATGCGGATAAATGCCATGGCGAGGGATTCATGCATGACACAGCCATGCTACTGGGCTGCCTCGGGTGGGATAAATATCAGGGCAAAGTAGAGGTTGTCACACCCTATTTCGGTAGTTCGGGCACCGGCCAGATAAATGCTATCTTTCCAGTAAGCTAAGGAGGACCACTGATGCCCCACTTTATATTGGAATACTCTGCTAATCTGGATGAGTCTATTGATATTCCTGAGCTTCTTAAGACACTCAGCGAAGCGGCTGTGGAGACCGAGTTGTTTCCGCTGGCAGGAATTCGCTGCCGCGCCCACCGATGCGAACACTTTCGAATCGCCGACGGAAACCCTAATTTCGGCTTCTTACATCTACAAATAAAAATCGGTGTAGGCCGATCAGAAGAGGCGAAAAAAGAGGCTGCTGGCAGTATCTTCAAGGCCATGAGTGCCGTTTTGCAACCGCTATCTGATCGACAGGGGCTGGCGATCTCCTTCGAAATGTCGGAATTACCCACCATACTGAAGTACAATAAAAACAACCTCCGCGACTATCTCCCATAGCCAGGGCAGGGATTCATAAAAAGGCCATACACTATGTTAAGTGATACTGATATTAACAAAGCCGCGAGCGATCTCCACCAGGCAGAAATCGACAGGCGGCAGATCGACCCGATTACGCTCACCCATCCAAACATGACGATGGATGAGGCCTATGCTATTCAAAAACAATGGGTTGACCGAAAAGTATCCGATGGCCGGCGGGTGATCGGCTATAAGATTGGACTCACATCCCGCGCCATGCAAAATACCATGAAGATCGATCAACCAGATTACGGTGTGCTCCTGGATGACATGGTGTTCGAGGATGGCGCTGATATCGAGACGGCCCGCTTCAGTGATCCACGAATAGAAGTAGAACTTGCCTTCGTCCTGAAAGACCGCCTTGAGGGTGAACATGTCACTATGTTCGATGTGCTCAACGCCACTGACTATGTAGTTCCGGCGCTGGAACTGATCTCAGCGCGCAGCCACCGGGTTCACCCGGAAACCGGATACACACGTAAGATTTTCGATACCATCGCCGACAATGCCGCCAACGCTGGCATCGTTATGGGTGGCCGCCCGATCAGGCCGCAAGAAATGGACTTACGATGGTGTGGTGCGCTCTGCTATGTCAACGGAGTATTGGAAGAGACCGGTTTGGCTGCCGGTGTTCTGAACCACCCTGCCAATGGGATATGCTGGGTGGCCAAACGATTCGCACCACACGGCATCGCGTTGGAGCCCGGTCAGGTTATATTGTCCGGCTCATTTATCAGGCCCATCATCGTCAAGGCCGGCGACACTGTTCACGCCGACTATGGTCCGTTGGGCGGAATTTCCTGTCACTTCGTTTAGTTCGCGCAACTAAGCTTCCTTAGCGGCAACACTTTTCAGCAAGGTAAACTAGCATGGACCTACCCATAAATTACTTTAAGCAGGCTTTAAAGAGCGACCAGCCGCAGTACGGATTGTGGATGGGCCTGCCCGACACCATTTGTGCCGAAATCGGTGCCAGCGCGGGCTTTGACTGGGTATTAGTCGATGCTGAGCACGCACCTTACAGTGTGCGTGATGTACATAATCATCTTCAGGCCATCGCCCCATATAACGTGCCCGCCATTGTTCGCCCCGCCGAGGGGCGTACCGCTCTACTTAAACAACTACTGGATATTGGGGCGCAAACACTGCTGGTACCCATGGTAGATACCGCTGAACAGGCTAAACAACTTGTCCAGGATGTGCTATACCCCCCCGATGGAATTCGGGGGCTGGGGACATCGATGTCCCGGGCCGCGCGCTGGAATCGCGTAGACAATTATTTACACAGAGCCAACGAAGAAATCTGCCTACTCGTACAGGTAGAAACAACAATTGCGCTGCAAAATCTTGATGAGATCGCGGCGGTGGACGGCATCGATGGGATATTTTTCGGGCCCTCTGACTTATCTGCGTCAATGGGTCATATCGGAAATCCAGAGCACCCCGATGTGATTTCCGCCATTGAAAGCGGATTTAAGACCATTCTCGCCGCAGGTAAAGCGGTCGGCATTTTGGCGGTAGATCAATCACTCGTGCGACACTACGTGGAAAAAGGAGCGTGCTTTGTCGGTGTGGGGGTAGATGTCGCACTACTGAGTAATGCAACCCGGAAACTGGCCAACCAGTTCAAAAAGATAACATCAGATTTGGAACAAGCCGGATACTAGTGACGACCCACCTTAGATGCCCATATCATACCTTCCGAGTTAGGTTTTAGTGCCCTAATCTACTAATGAACCTTTTCAGCGGTTTGGGCTGAGAACGCTCTACTCTGTTATTATTTGCACAATCTCGAGATAAGTAATCGCGCTTGCCGAGGCCAGGGTTACTAGAATTTGGATTGTGAAGTGGATCCTATCCCTGACACAGTGAGTCAGCCTTTATAAGTGAGATCCTCAAGTTTGTTTCATGTTGCAATCGTTAGACCTGAGGGCCGGTCATAATAGACTTGGATGGATATCATCCTACACAAGCTAGCCTCCATTGATAAGCGTCAGCCAGTCGTCGATATCCTGCCTGGCCTAGGCGACACTGTTGTAGGCTTTGAGCTAAACCTCCCCGTATTTCAACCTGAGCCAGAGGCGCTCAATAAAAACATTATTCTTCCATCGTCCCTTTCCGTCCATACTGAATTTGATGCCATTGTGCTTAAGCACATCCGTGATATCTTCACTGGTAAACATAGAACCCTAGTCGCTATTGAACATCTCAGGTGTGCCGTAGCTTCCTAGCGATTCTTCCAGCGCCTCTATACAAGGAGCGGCATCCAGAGAGTTAAATCATCGCCAAGACAATACCTTTCTGGAATTCCAGATGCCAGGAAGCCTTGCGCATCGAGAAATAAGTCCGATCAGTGCACCAGACTTGATTGACCTGAAGACCCCGGCTATTCCAAAGGTCATCGCGTAGTCGAGCAGAATCGTTGATAGTACATATTAAATGCAGATGATCCTGGTGTAGCATTACCTAGTCGAACCAGCCTCCTAATATTCCCGTCTCCCCGTCAACTAGGCAGCACAATCTGAGCCGCCGGGACGGTCTTAAGGGCATCTTCTATTATTCAGAATGACACCTTGGTGATGGTATCGGCGGTAGCGAGATTGAGTACAGAAATATTCTGCGAGCTTTAGGGCTGTGCCATTTTCCGCTAATATAACTACTGTGACCAAATTGCTGTTTGTTACGGCTAGCCGCGATTACTCGTCACCTTCATCAATTTTTTCTACCAGCTCCGCTAGTAATTCATACAAGAGCTCCAGCTTGCCATAACCAAACTTTTTAGTGATGTACTCATATCGTTCAACCGACTTTGGCGCAACCAGTTCATACAGCTGCCTTCCGCCTTTCGTGAGAGATATAATTGAAACACGTTGGTCCCTATCGCTAGTTGTACGTTCTATTAGCGAGCGGGACTCCAGATTTTTGATAATGCGGGAGAGGCTCGGCATCATCAAATAACAGCGCACTGAAAGTTTAGAAATATCTAAACCATTGTCCTCCTGCAGTGCCCGGATAACACGCCATTGTGGCGCAGAGAGTTTGTGCTCCTGTAAGGAAGGTATGAAATTTTTCATCACCGCTTCGCGCGCGCGCAGCAAAGACATAGGTAGAGAGTACTTAAATCCGCGAAGATTTTTATCTTCCATTATACCAACTCGTCCATAACACCATTTGACAGTAAGCCAACACCTTCAACCTCCACCTCGACAACGTCACCTGGAATCAACCAGACTGGCGGATCAAACCGGGCCCCAGCGCCATTCGGCGTACCCGTGGCAATAACATCACCGGGTTTAAGATGAAAGAAAGTAGAGAAATAGCTTATGATATAGCGGAAGGGAAACATCATGCTAGCCGTGGTATCGTCTTGGCGAACTTCGCCATTGACCCGCGTAGTCACCCGCATATTCTCCAGTTGCTGAGGACTGAATTCATCGGCGGTGACTATCCACGGACCGATGGCTCCTGAGTGAACAAAGTTTTTGCCCTGGGTCACGTTGAATTTTGCATGACGCACCCAATCGCGTAATGTACCTTCGTTCATTATGCTCAGCCCTCCAATATGGTCGTAAGCGTCCTCCTCGGCGATGCGTCTGCCGCCCTTACCAATAATGATGACGATTTCACCTTCGTAATCCAGTTGCGGTGTTTCCGGTGGACGCAGCAACGGTTGATTATGGCCAGTTAGTGAATCTGGCGTGCGCATAAACAAACTGGGAAACTTCGGCTGTTCTGAACCATCCTTGTATTCTGCATTACGATTTGCGTAGTTGACACCAACGCAGGCGATTTTTTCCGGCGTGGTGATCGGGGGAAGAAAACGAACATCATCGCCAGAAAAATCTGCAGGCATATCATCCGCCAGCGTTTGCATCTCTTGAACTCTGTCGTCTTTCAGGATCGAATGTAAGTCGCCGCCCACCCGAAGCCCCAGGTCAATGATGCCTTCTTCGGTTATAACGCCCCAGGATACTTGGCCATTTCGTTCAAAAGTTAAAAATCGCATTACTTATCTCTTATTGATTGTTCGGTTGAAAACGCAGAACGAGGAAAATCTCCTGCCTCAGTCGCCAGTGGCTATCCAGTAAGCGCTGCCATGAGCGCGCAACCCATGCTGTTAACATGTTAACTTAAAATAACGCATATACTAATAAACTTACAGTCATTTATACAAAAAATGAATTAAGGGCTTGAGTTTGCAGTATATTTAGCGGTCCTAAAATACCGCAGGGAGGTTACACTTCCCTGGAAATTAGACCCTGTGCAAGCCAGTCATCAAAAATTTCTAGTGCTGTTTCAACAAACAAATCGTCATTGATATGCGTTTCTACTTCGATCAGCTCAACGTTATCGTGCAGCCCTTCTCGAAGCGTGTCGTAAAAGGCCGAAAGGCCAACAGGATCATTGAAGGGGCCGCCCTCCCTGTCCCATTCGTCAATCCCATGTAGGGGTATAATAAAGGCGCAGGGTCCGGTTGCCTTATCCAGCTTCGCCGCTATAGTACGAGCTGCCTGAACTTTCTCTTCCACGGTCAATTGCACACAGGCGATGAGACGATTGTGTGTGAGTATATCTCTGCCATTGATCTTCTGCTCGGGCGGCGACCAGGTTTGGAAGTCCATCAAGCTCACGCCTCCAGGGGCAACAATTAATGGTAGCCTTGCTAAAACGGCCGCTTCCATGCGATCCTCGCCGGCACTCACTACCGAACCGTTTTCATGATTACTCACCTCAACCAGACTGAAATCGAGAACGGCGGCCAACTCACCACTAGCAGCCAATACTTCCAGCGCTCGCCCTCCCATACCAGTGGTATGAAATACCGCCACTTCAAATCCCCGCTGCTCTAGGGCAGGTTTGAGTTTTAGCATATAACGGAGTGAACTGCTTCCCAGTGAGCTTACGCCCACAATCGGTAGCGATTTTTGCTCAACCTCCCGCGCCATGCACGCGCCGACGATGGCCCCGGCTGCCTGACTCAACACAGATTTACAGATTGTATTTAAACCAAACAGACCGCCAGCCCACAGTACCATCATGACATCCGGGGCCATTCGTTGTGGTGGTAACAGCGGCGAAAATGCCACTGTCGAAGCAATACACTTAGGAAAACCCAGCGGTAATGCCAAGGCAACGTCCAGTGATAGATCTGTCGCCAGGGTACCACCTATGGCCAACATGCCATTAATTTCGCCTTTGCGCTGAAGTGTCAGAGCCAAATTACTGGCACCTTCGGCTTGCTTGGTCATCGCCCGATTCTCGTCTCCGAGCGCGATAATCTCTTCGTTCGTTGTCCCCGCAGCGATCGCCACATCAAACTTGCTATAGTTCGGTTCAAAGGCTGGGGTGCCTAGCACCCCAACATCCATAATGCGACCCGTACCACCGACTCGCTCCACGCATTTCTTCAGGTATAGGAGTTCGTCTGCTTTGGTATCAGCTGTACCGACAATCAGAATAGTGGGAGATAACATAAGCTAGCCTCTTTTATTGAATCGAACCGAGGCCGACATCGATAGCCTTGACGATAGTCTCAACATGGCCAGCGTTAATAATAAGTGGTGGTGACAAGATGATATTATTGCCAGACACTCGCACCATTACACCCTCGCGGTAAATAGTCTCAGAGATTTTCGTCATGAGGCTTTTACCAAGCGGTAGTTTACTACCTCGATCAGAGACTAACTCCAACACCTGCATCAGTCCAATTCCTCGTATGTCACCGACACAGTCATATTTCGCCATGAGTATTTTTAGGCTTGCAGATAGCTCCTCTCCGCGGACAGCGGAGTTTGTCGCAACGTCGGTAACTGCCAGTTGCTGAAGGGTTGCCAGTGCAGCAGCGGCTCCCACTGGGTGGCCCGAATACGTATATCCATGGCCGATCTCCCCCAGGCTATCGGAATTACCCTCAAATGCCTCGACCACAGTCTCACCCAGCATGGTGGCGCCAAAAGGATAATAGCCATTGCTAATACCTTTGGCGGTACACATCATGTCAGGCTTAGTGTTCCATAGCCTGGAGCCCGTCCACGCTCCGGTGCGACCAAAAGCGGTAATGACTTCATCGGCAATCAAAAGTACACCGTGGCGATCGCATATCTCACGCACCATAGGCATGAACGTTTTGTGGGGCACAATCACCCCACCAGAGCCCTGTACCGGCTCCATTATGAACGCAGCAACAGTATCGCCCCCCTGAAACTTGATTTCGTCCTCCAGCATGTTGGCGCAAAGCTGAGCCAGAATCTCCGGATTGGATTCATTAAAAGGATTGCGGTAAGGCCAGGGAGAGGCAATCTGGTGGCAGCCTGGAAGAAGCGGCTCATAGTTGCGTCGATTCTTTGCATTCCCACCAATGGAGGCTCCACCAAAATGGGTGCCGTGATAGCCCTTTTTTAGGCTGATAAATTTATAGCGATCCTTATCGCCGCGAATTTTGTGGTACTGACGAGCCAAGCGCAGTGCCGTTTCTACGGCATCAGATCCACCTGAGGTATAGAATGCCCGCTGCATACCGTCCCCAGCAAACCAATCAGTCAGAGCGTGGGAAAGCTCTATAGCCTTGTCCGTCGCGACACCGGGAAAGGACGAATAATAGGGCAAAGTCTGTAATTGCTCGGTGATCGCATCCTTGATGGGCTGGCAGGAGTAGCCCAGATTGACATTCCACAACCCACCTACTGCATCCAGCGTCCGGTGACCATCTATATCGGTGACCTCAACACCCTCTCCCGCACAAATAATCTTCGGGGGTGTCTTGTGAGTTGCAGCCGGGTTAATCATGGGCTGCCAATATTTTAAGTTTCTATCCTGCATGCTATTCTCCTAATCACTCAGTAGCAGGGACAGCGCCTGCTCATAACTTTGCCCTGGATTTTGCACGTCAAAATGCACTGTCTGCATCCCAACTTCCTGGGCGCCAATAATATTTCGCAACTGATCATCAACAAACACACAATCCTTACACGCCATTCCCAACGCATCGGCGCAGCTGTGGTAGGCGCGCGGGTCGGGCTTCAGAATTTTGGTGTAGGTGGCATCAATAATCACTTCAAACTGTTTCATAAACGGGAGCTTGTCACGAAACCCCGCGCCGTAGAATAAATCCAGCTCATTGGAAAGAATAGCCAATCTGGCGCCACCAGCCTGCGCTTTAACCATGGCATCGAGAGCCTCAGATCGAATAATTAGCGCGGGATTGGCACCCCGGGCGGCGATAACGAACTGGGACATCTCTTCCCATCGCTCCCCCGCCAGTTCGCTCACTTCGAGAGTTCGTTGCTGCCAGTATTCACGCTCCGTCAGCTCATTATTTTGCATAGCGACCCAAAGAGGATCACCGGCAGGATCGAAGGGGCCCTGCCAAGTCAGGCTGCCCGGAGCCAGACCCAAAGCCTGCTCGGTCATTTCATGCGTTTCAAACAATGTCCGAGAGATAACCCCACCAAAATCCAGCACCAGTGCACGCGTTTTTACACTCATAATTTACTGCCGTCAATCTCAGCCCCGAATGCCCGCGATGCCGCTGCTGCCGCTTCGTAAACTGCGGTCAATATTTGCTTTTTAGCCCCGGAACCGAATCTCGAAGTGGGTGCGGCTACAGCGAGTGCCCCAATTGGTCTCATCGCTTGGTTGAAGACGGGTGCAGCTATGCTGCATACATCCTTTTCGTACAATTCATGGTTGATGTGGTAACCCTCGTTTCTTACTGCCTGCAACATCTTACGAAACTGTCTCGCATCAGTAATTGTGTGTTCGGTAAACGCCTCCAAACCATCTTTGAGAACTTCGTTGATAGACTCATCTGAAGAAAAGGCCAGGCAAACAATGCCGGATGAGGTTGCATGTATCGCTCCCTCCTCGCCCTGCACGAAGCTAATGCGGTTGGACTTACTACTCTCAACAATTCCCACCGACGAAATTCGCCCTCCAGACAGTAACGAAAAATGTGCGCTCTCACCGGTGATGGCAACCAGTTTCTGCAGTAAAGGATTAACAATGGCCTCCGTGGGCGTACTGGTTTCCCTCACTCTCGCCAGCCGCAGAACGCCAATGCCCAGGCGATAGGCTTTAGTTGTCGGGTTCTGCTCAATATAGTCGTGCTTTATCAGGGCCAACAGCAGGCGCCTAGTGCTAGCTTTATCGAAGCCAGACGTACGCGCAAGCTCGCTCAACCCGAATTCCGGCTGGCGCTCAGAGAAATAGCCCAACAGTTCTACCGCTTTATCTACCGTCTGCATAATAGGACTTGACGTTTCCCCCAACTTTATTAATAATAAATAAACTACTGGTGATAATAGTGAACCGGCATGAAAAGTCAAGGGAGTAATGAATAAATGGCCAGCTCAGCGCAGATCGATGAGTTGAGAAATGCGGAAATTGAACCGCAGGGGCACCTCATAGACGGCGGGCGACAGCCCAGCCGTGACGGCTCCGTATTGAAAGTGTTCAGCCCGCGAGACGGAAAGCAGTTAACGACCATCGCCAATGGGGGTGCAGGAGAAATCGACCTGGCAGTTGCGTCCGCGAGAAAAAGCTTTAACGAGGGCAGTTGGTCGCAAATGGCCCCTGTCGGGCGCAAAAAAGTTCTTATCCGGCTCGCCGAGTTGATCGAGGCACACGCCTATGAACTTGCCGTCCTCGGTGTTCGCGACAATGGCACCGAAATTAATATGGCACTAAAGGCAGAGCCGGGCAGTGCTGCAGGTACCTTCAGGTACTATGGAGAGGCCGTCGACAAGGTATACGGTGAAATCGCTCCCACGACTAACAATGTGATCGGCCTGATTGAGCGCGGGCCCATCGGCGTGGTGGGCGTAATCGTACCCTGGAATTTTCCCCTAATGATCGGCTCCTGGAAGATCGCACCTGCCCTGGCGGCGGGTAACTCTGTCGTCCTTAAGCCCGCGGAAACGGCTTCACTCAGTTTGCTTCGCCTCGCGGAGCTTGCACTGGAGGCCGGGTTGCCAGCGGGTGCGTTCAATGTAGTCACCGGGCCTGGTGCAATTACCGGCGAAGCCCTGGCCCTACACAATGACGTCGACATTCTCGCCTTCACCGGCTCAGGTGGCATCGGCAGGCGCTTGCTCGAGTACTCGGCGCAGTCAAACCTAAAACAGGTATTTTTGGAATTGGGAGGCAAGTCGCCCAATATTATATTCCCCGATGCGCCCAGCCTGGAAAAAGCCGCTAAGGCCTCCGTAAACGGTATCTTCCGCAACTCGGGGCAGGTATGTATTTCCGGGTCCCGTCTTTTGGTACACCGTGATATTCACGACGACTTCTTAGCGATGGTCGTCGCCGAAACCGAAAAGCTAACTGTGGGAGACCCCCTTGATACCGCATCAGATATCGGCGCGGTAAACAGCATACAGCAACTCGAAAAGAACCTCGGCTATGTCGCCAGCGCGATCAAAGAAGGGGCTACACTATGTGCCGGTGGTGAGCGCATTCTTTCCCAGAGCGGCGGCTACTACATGCAGCCCACGATTTTCCGCAACGTTTCCGCTGACATGCAGATTGCGCAGGAGGAGGTTTTCGGCCCACTGCTGTGTGTGATCCCATTTGAAGATGAGGAGGAGGCGGTGCGAATTGCCAATGCAACCGACTACGGACTGGCCGCAGGTATATGGACGGCCGACCTCGCCAGAGCACACCGAATGATAAAAAAGGTGCAGTCTGGCGTCATCCATGTGAATTGCTATGGTGGTACCGACATCACAGTACCGCTAAGTGGAATGAAGCAATCAGGTAATGGGCACGACAAGTCACTGCATGCACTTGAAAAATATACGGCTTTGAAAACAGCCTGGATTGACATCGGATGAGTCGAATTTAAATGAGCCAATACATCAATCACCGAGTCTATACTCCTTTAAATACTCATAGACGAGACTTTAATATGAGGTCACTGCATGGATAAAGACAATACACCCGCCGGTTATAGTATTCCCTTTATTTTAGTTCACTGGGTTACTGCGATTGTGGTGTTGGGCTTGTTTGTCCTAGGCCTCTGGATGGTCGACCTAGGGTATTACGACCCCTGGTATAACCGTGCGCCAAACATCCATCGCAGCATCGGTGTCCTGATAACCCTGGTTGTAGTAGCCAGGATGATTTGGCGTAAGCTCTCGACAATGCCCGAATCACCGAAAAATCATAAACCCTGGGAGCGGACTGCTGCCCGCTTGACCCATGCTCTGCTTTATCTGTTGCTGCTTCTAATGGGCTTTAGCGGCTACTTTATTTCTAGCGCCAAAGGACAAGCAGTTGATGTTTTCAACTGGTTTTCCATACCGGCGATCACCTCATCCATTGAAAATCTGGAGGACGCTAGTGGCCTGATTCACGAAATAGCCGCTTACGTTCTTATAACATTAACCATTGTCCACGCCTCGGCGGCTATCAAGCACCACTTCGTCGAACGCGACAACACGCTCAAGCGCATGCTTGGAATGTAGTATGATTTTCTCAAGTCCAGTAATATAACCAACCATAAAGGAAACTTTAATCATGAAAAAACTTCTCACTGCTGTTGCCACTTCCCTGGTAATACTCAGCACCCCCACACTGGCGGATAACTACCAGATTGATACTGAGCACACTTTTGTCCAGTTCAGAGTAAAACACCTGGGATACTCCTGGCTGAATGGTCGTTTTAACGACTTTTCTGGTAACTTCAGCTACGATGAAGCCAAGCTCGGCAGCAACTCTGTATCAATCGAGATTAAGGCCGCCAGTGTTGACACTCATCACGCGGAACGTGACAAACATATCCGTTCAGGTGACTTCCTCAACACCGACAAGCACCCCACCGTAAAATTTGTCAGCACCAGCTACCAGGCCGGAAATAACGAAACGGCGACGGTTACTGGTAATCTGACATTTAATGGAGTGACCAAGCCAGTAACACTGGATGTCGTTCACGTGGGCGGCGGTGAAGACCCATGGGGAGGTTTTAGGCAGGGCTTTCAGGGCACCGCGACGCTCAAGCCAGCAGAGTTCGGAATGGATCTGGCCGAAAACCTGGGGGCCGCAGCGGCAGAGGTTGAGCTCACACTTTCTATAGAAGGTATCCGCGAGTAAAAAGAAAACCGTAAATAACGAAGAATCGTTCGCAATACTGCGGACGGTTCTTCGTCACTTCAATCCTTTCTTATTTCGCTTCCGCCTCCACCCGGTTTTGGGTGCGCAGCCCCGGCACCAATAAAATCGCCGCTGCCACAAACAAGCCGATGGCAATTGTGTTAATGAAATCGTATCCGTATACATTGAGCAATAGAGCCGCCAGTGCTGGCCCTACAGCGAAACCCAACATTTGTAAGGCTACTCCCATGGCCACCACCCTGCCGCTGGCATCGAAAGCCGCCAAGGCTGCCAGCATATAGGGCACCGTCAAATTCCACAGTAGATTAAATATACAGACACCGGCGGTATACATAAATGCGCTGGGAGTCCCCAAGATAAAACCGATTCCGAGCGCACCCCCGAAAATACCCAGCATAAGCGGAAAAATACGGCCAAACCGAAGCTCAAAAATTACTGCCCCCATCGCGCCAGCTATACCCAGAAACTGTGAAATTGTAAGCGCATTTGCAACAGACTGTTCACTAATACCTGCATCTACACCCACCAAAAAGATGTACACCCAGACAATGCCGATGGCTAGGTTATAGGCCAGCACACCCGATAGCGCTACCAACTTTGTGCGCCAAGTATAGGGCGAGCCTTCTATCGCTGTTTGTTTGTGGGTTTGATCAGAACACGGCAGACTGGCTACGAATAAGAAGCCGCAGGCTGAGAATAAGCCAAAGAACGCCAGCACCCCTTCCAAGCCTACCCAATGAAACAAGGAAGGCATGAGGAGTAACCCAAAAGCACCGTAACTTAAAACCGCAGCGACGATAAACCCCATATTGCGATCTGCGCGGTCGGTCAAGCCCATCATGGTGAAGGTGATCGAAATCAACCCGCCTGAGCCCAGGCCAGTAATAAATCGAATGACCATCAGGGCCTCGGCATCAGAGATGCCGGTAGATAGACCGTTACCAATAGCGGATACTGCAAGAAATACCGCAGACATGACTCGCCAGTTGAACCTGCCCAGGAAAAAATTCACCGCAATGGCGGTTGCGGCCAAACCGAACATTTCAGCAGAGGCGATAAGCCCGGCCTCCTCCTCTGTAAAGCTCATGTACTCCACCAGCCCCTGGACATAGGCAGGCTGCAAGATGAACATACACGGCCCAATGACGGCCAAGACAACAATCGCAACAATAGATTTCGTTGCATTGACGTCTATAGCTTTCGAGCGATCACCGAAATAACCCAACATAGCCTTATCCTTTATTTTAAGAAGTACTGATTGCACTCTTGCTGACTAACTCCGGCACAGGGTAATATTGCGAAAAACTGCCGTCTGAGCGAGAATTTAATTAACATGTTAATAACAATTAGTCTGGCGGTCAAATCGAGGAGTTCTCAACAGAGAAATCACACGACTGAACGATGACCGAGAGCCTTGCTTATTCGCTCAGATTGACTGTGGCTGCAGTTCAAGGCCAAGACTTTTGCGGAATGCGGCCAAAAATTTATTTTTGTTTCGGCAGGTGAAATAGATGCTCGTTCACAACATCCAAATTACGCGCTACACTAATTCAACTGGAACTCAATCACTAGTGGGCAGCGGCCGTCCCAATTGCATAGGAGCGCAATGCTACATCATGATCAAACCACTCCTTCCTGTCATCTTATACTTTGGGTCATGCTGCGCGTATTCAGCCCCTCTCCTCCCACCCCCCTCCGAGGAACGCTTTCGCGAGAATCTTAAAACTTTATCATCAGATACGTACGAAGGACGTAAACCCTCCACCGCGGGAGGTAAGAAAACCATTGCGACCATTAGGAAAGAGTTTGAAAAGGCGGGGCTCTCTCCCGGCAACGGCAACAGCTATTTACAAGCAACCCCCATCGCCAGTCTTACGACTGAACGCGCGGAGGTACACTTAAGCAATGCCGGCGAATCAAACCCCATGGAACACGGCACTGATATACTGGCGTTCGCCCGCACCCTCAAAACACGGATTTCTGTAGTTGAGTCCCAACTGGTTTTCGTTGGTTTCGGCGTGATAGCGCCTGAGTACGACTGGAATGACTATCAGGACGTTAACGTCAGAGGCAAGACCGTAATCATACTCAGCAACGACCCGGGCCACCTAACGCAAGACCGCTCTTTATTTTTAGGGAAAGGTGTTACCTATTACGCCAAGGACTCCTATAAGTACGAAGAGGCCGAACGCCAAGGCGCCACCGCAGCCTTTATTATTCACGACACTAGGCTCTCAAATCTAGACTGGGCCAAACACGTCGCCAAGTTTAACAAAGCTAGACAGGTTCTTAATGACTCAGAGGGTACAGCGGGGAATCTTTTGATACAGGGGTATATCTCCGCAGCCACAACTGCCAGAACCATGGCGCTTTCCGGAGTGGATTACGAGCTGGAATTGCGTGCGGCGATGCGCCTAGGGTTCAAAGCCAAACCTCTGGCATCTTCTATAACGCTGAATGTTAATTCAGCACTGGCGTATGTAACCTCTTACAACGTACTCGGCCTAATACCGGGCCTAGAGCGGCCTGAGGAGGTTGTTATCTATATTGCACACTGGGATCATCTTGGCATCGACACCAAGCTTGAGGGAGACCAAATATTTAACGGCGCAAAAGATAACGCTGCAGGTATCGCCAGCCTGATAGAGCTTGCATACCTGTTTAAATCGGCCGCCAACAACCAGCGCTCAGTCCTTATTATGGCGGTCACGGCTGAGGAAAGCGGTTTGCTGGGGTCTTATTATTACACCAAAAACCCCGTCGTCCCACTGCGTCAGACCGTTGGAGTAATCAACCTCGACATGATGAATCTGAACGGCAAAACCCGCGATGTGCTTGTGCACGGGTTTGGAAATTCGGCACTAATGGACACCGCTATCCATGAGGCCATCGTCAAAAAACAGGGAAGAGTGGTCAATCCTTTTGGCAGGCTTGAGGCGGGGATCGCCTACAGGAACGACGGCTTCAGTTTTAATCGCTCTGGTGTACCCACCATAGGGTTGGCAAGCGGAAGTGAGCATGTAGATAACGGATCTGAATGGATGGACGCGCAGGCTGACGATTATTTCGAACACAGGTACCATCAGGTAGCCGACGAGTATTCAGACTCAATGGATGTATCGGGTGCGCTACTGGATGTGATGGCGTTATATTTGACCGGTCAAGTATTGGCCAATAGCAGCGAATTTGCTCAGTGGTATGATGGCAAAGAGTTCAAACCCCTTCGTGACGCTCAGTTTGCGCCATGACAGCACCGAAGAACCTTACATTATTCTATTTCCCTCGGGCCTGTTCGCTAGCCGCGCATATAGCCCTGGAGGAAAGCGGCTTGCAATATGAACGCCGAATAGTCGATCTTCGCACACATAAAAATTGGAATCCCGAATACCTTGCTACCAATCCCAGCGGCGCAGTCCCCGCATTGAGCATTGGCGAGGCCACGCTGACGGAGACACATGCCATACTCACCTATATCGGCGATCATGCTTCTTCCAAGAACCTCCTCGCGCCTCCCGGCGACCTCGAGCGTTATCGGGCCCACGAGTGGATGAACTTTATGTCCAGTAGCGTACATACGTATGTGCGGTCGATTTTCCGCTCTTCAGTATATGCGGGCGAGGACAATGACGTGATTGCCGCCGTCTACGCACAGGGTGTTACAAATTTGGCTAAAGCCGTGGCGATCGTTGAGACCCGGCTCACCGACCTTGACTGGGCGGCGGGTAGTCAATTTTCAGTGGCCGATGCCTACCTTTTTGTGATGTACCTGTGGACAACCGACGAGCGGATTGCCTCCGTACCTCCGAGGCCTAACTGGAAAGCCCTGGCGCAGCGAGTCTGGCAACGCCCGGCCGTACAGCGCGTCGTCGCCCTCGAGCGCCGGGATCGCAATTACGGAATCCCCTGGGAGTAAGGTCCGATTTTGCAACTGATTCATTTACAGTATGGGTGTACAAAATGAGCCTTTATTACGTACAAAAGCTACTCTACCACTTGAATCGTGATCCGGTGCAGCAGCAGCATTTTTTTGAGGATCGCGATACGGTATTTGGCCATTACACACTCACAGAGGAAGAAGTCGATGCCTTGAGAAAACCCGACATCGGCTTGCTCTATGTAATGGGCGTTAACGCTCAGCTATTAATGCACTATGCTACGATGAGCGGCTATGACTGGCCCCAATATATTCAGGCCATGCGCGACGGCATTGATCAATATGGTCCCGTTCGCGAAGGCCTCTACGCCATGCAAGACGGTAAGGGCGCGATTTAGGCGTGACCCTGAGGGAAAGACTATGAGCCTTGTTTACGCTGGCACCTGCTGCCATTCTCCCGCTATCACCTCACGGGGTGAAATGGCGGACCCACAGTTGCGCAGACAGTTGCTGGAAGCCTTTGATCGACAGCGGCGGACCATAGAGGGCGCCGGCGCCGAAGCAATCGTAATGGTGTCTTCTGAACACTTCGCTAATTTCTTTATGGATAACATGCCAACCTTCTCGATTGGTATCGCGGACGAATACTACGGCCCTATTGAAGACCCTAATTGGCTCAAAATTCCTCGAACCACCATACCAGCGAACCCTGATTTATCACTTCGCCTAATAAATCAAGTAATGCAAAGCGTAGATGTCTGTTTTGCTCAGGAGTGGAAATTTGACCACGGCATGTCTGTTCCTCTGCACTTTCTTACCCCGCAGTACAAAATACCGATCATACCTGTGAACATAAACTGTCAGAGTAAACCCATGAGCCCCCTGCATCGATCTTGGGCACTTGGCCTGGCCTTACGCGAAGCAATCAATTCTGCACCCGAAAAAATTGCGCTTATCGGAACGGGCGGCACCTCACACTGGCCCTGCACTCCGGATTCAGGGAAAATTAACGAAGCCTGGGACAGGACACTAATCGACCACCTCATCAACAAACGCAAAGATGCCCTACTAGCTTACACCGACGAAGACACCTACCGTGAAGGAGGCGGGGGCGCTTTTGAAATTCGAACATCGGTCTGCATCGCGGCAGCCACCGAAGAACAGACAGGCGAAGTGTGGTTTTGCGAACCAATACCTATTTACGCAACCACCTGCAGCATTTTGTCTCTGTATCAACAACCCCTAGACCTACTAACTTAAGAGGCCGGCATATGAAGCGCTTAACCACTCTAATACTGATACTAATTACTATTTTCTATGGTGCGCTCCTTTTTGCCATGACACCAACTGGGGGAGACGACATTACCATTATCCATGCCGGCACCCTACTGGCGGTCCCGGGTACTGCTCCAAAAGAGCGACAAAGCTTGGTCATCAGCAATGGCAAGGTCATTGAGATCATTGACGGCTTTGTCAACGCTGAAGAATACTCCACCGAATCCAATGTTACCACGGTGGATCTCAGCCAGCGCTTTGTAATGCCTGGCATGATGGATATGCATGTCCACTTAACCATGGATAACCGCGCTGCCCGTAGTAACTTTTATAAAACCTCGGACGCCGACTTTGCCATGGTCGCTGTTGAAAATGCCAGTCTGACCCTGATGGCCGGTGTGACTACCGTGAGGGACCTGATGGCAATGAGCGGCGAAGCCATCATGGCAGTGCGGGACGCAATAAATCGGGGAGTAATCCCTGGTCCTCGTATTATTGCCGCAGGATATGCTCTATCGGCGACAGCAGGTCACTCTGATCATTTTAATGTCCGCGAAGATTTCGCCCAACTATACCACTCCAGCGGCGTCTGCGATGGCGCAGTGGACTGCAGGCGAGCCGTTCGCGATCAGTACAAACTAGGAGCGGAAGTGATCAAGATAATGGCCACAGGTGGCGGTGGCGACCGCAATGGGAAAAAAGATTCTGCCGCGGAAATGTTCTCCGATGAACTCGTTGCAATAGTTCAGGCAGCTCACCGCTTGGACCTTAAGGTAACGGCTCATGCTCATGGCACCGACGGCATCAATGCCGCACTCGAAGCGGGTGTGGATTCTGTAGAGCACTCCAGTTATATGGATGACACCTCAATCAAGCTCTACAGGAAAACCGGCGCGCATCTGGTAGCTACTGCAGCCTTGCCAAAATACTTCCAGCAACATCCTGACATTCCCGATCCGGTGAAAATGGGTCTGAAAGTGAAAGCGGTGGAGGTGAATGAGTTATTACACAAAGCGCACAAGAATGGTGTGCTCTTCTCTATGGGTTCCGACGCGGGTATATCCAATCACGGGGACAACGCGGATGAACTACTTTCCTATGTAGAAATAGGCATGACGCCGATGGAGGCCATCGAAACTGCTACCGTCAATACTGCGGCATTGCTTGGCATGTCAGACAAACTCGGGTCACTGGAGCCGGGTAAAATCGCAGATGTTATTGCCCTTGATCGCGATCCTCTCCAAGATATCTCCGCGGTCAAGGAAGTCAGCTATGTGATGCGTAACGGCATTGTCTTCAAACATCGGTAACGGCTACCAATTCGATGAGGCGGAACGCTTTTCGGTAAGCCTTGCGAGTCGACGCACAGTATTCCAAACTTCTCCCAACCCTACATTTTGGAGGCAATATGCCGATACGTCCCACTGATGACCCAACAACCAAGGCTATGAAAGGTATCAACCTTTTCCATTATAGTCAGTCTAACTGTGCGATGCGCATTCGCATTGCGTTGGCGGAAAAGGGATTACCCTGGAACAGTCATTACATAAATCTCGATACGCAGGACAATTTGACCGATGAGTACTTTCGAATTCACCCCCATGGACTAGTACCCTCACTGGTTCACAATGGTGAAATCGTCTATGAATCTTCCGATATTCTACGTTATCTGGAAGAGAAGTATCCAGAACCCTCACTCATTCCCGATGACCCTGAGCAACGGGCAGAGATGGAGGAATGGCTAGATTTGACACGGGACTTGCACATAAAGGTCATCAAAGTTTGGGTCTATGGCACGGAGCGTTACCGCTCCAAAACCAAGGAAAGCATGAAAGAATACATCATGAAGCAGCCCAACCAGGAGCTGATCGACTTTCATAAAATGACATTGGCCCGTGGCCACATTCCTCAGGCAATGATAGATGAAGCTGCGGCGAAATTACACGCACTATTTGCTCGCATCGACAGTAATCTAGAGAAATATGAGTGGCTCGTTTGCGACAAAATGACGCTGGCCGATATTGCCTGGATTCCAAACTACACGCTACTGCATTTCAATAACTTTCCCTTCGAACAGTACCCTCATGCACTAAAATGGATCAACCGCTTTATCAGCCGACCCAGTTACATAGCAGGTGTTGATAAATGGTTTGACTACGTCCCTGAATAGTGGGTTGGAGGAAATGTGCTAGCAACACCCCACGCAACACTGTAAACCCGCAGATAGGGCACTGCTCAGGGAACAATCAGCAGCCACACCATGCTCCTAACACTTCATTTTGGGTATTCCACGACACGAAAAAGGTGCAAGTATAATCATAGCTCCAGCACCATTCACATTTAGGGTTCAACCCATAAAAGCTGATTTTCATTACGTTCAGATAACGTGTTTAGTTAATACCACAGCAACGGCTCACAGGCCGATGCGTCTGACCGGCAGATAAACGAGAATCAGTGGCACTATTGCCAAACTCCCAAAAAACCTCATAATTTCAATTACTTAACGATATAAATGACCGCCATAAACTTTCTGAAAACCTAAAAATAGAGCTGTCATCAAGCGATAGAAATAGATTTCAGCGCAGGATTGGCATACGTGGAAATAGGTCAATTTTCCCCAGATTACTAGCGCTGACTAACCCACACTGCTGTAGGGAAAACCATACAAATATTGATCTCTGAAAATAATAGAGGCTTGACAGGCGCCTCCAACTCATTAACATGTTAAATATTAACCGGTGGCGTGTTTTCCAAATTTATACATTAAATACAATTTTGAAATCATGATCTTTATCAGACGCACTAACTAATTATAATTTCAGGGAGTTATACAGAGTGGAAATTCCTAAGTTTAAGAAACACCTGATTTGCAGCCTAATAGTAAGCTGTGCTGCACTGCTGGCTACCGCTGGTAGTTTTGCCGGAGATAGCAACAGTTCTGTTGCTGATAACCCAATTCTAAATATCGAGAAAAACCAGGATGCAGCAAAGTCGTTAAAGTGGCTGTATGAAAACGATACTGACTTTCATCGCCTAATGGACAATATGTTCGCCAATATCCACCCCCTGTCCAATGGTGAGCCCAACCCCTGGCAAGGAAAAGGCATGGGCGACCTGTACAGGTTCATTGATCGCTGGACTAACTTTTTGCCAACCACCGACAATGGCCTACAATACATTCGTGAATTCCAAAAACTGATCGACAGCAACATCTTTGGCGAGGAATTCGTTCAGCAGGAACCTGGTAGGACTTGGGCACGACACATGTCCAATGTCCGTCGTGTAACCATGACAAACCCAAAGTCCAAGAAACGCGTTGATCAATGGATGAACGACCCCCGTATTCATATTGACGATTTTGTAGTTCCTGAAGGCGGCTACAAGACCTTTAACGAATTCTTCATTCGCACACTAAAAGAGCCCCGGGTTGTGAATCGTCCGGCAGATAACTCGGTTGTTTCCTCTCCGGCGGACTGCTACATCGAAATGCTGTCTTCGACCATCACCGATAACACATTGATTAACACCAAAGTGGGTCAGCGCCTAAAAGTAACTGAGATGCTAAACAATTCGAAATACGCCGAGAAGTTCATTGGTGGAACCGGTCTCCGCTGTATTTTGACCCCCACTGATTATCACCACTATCACGCACCAGTTAACGGAAAAATTGTTGAGTCTCAAGAGAATGTCGATGGCGTGTTATACGGTGGTGTACCTGGCCCGGCGATGATTGACAACGTGACCAATTTCCAACGCGGCTACTACATTTATGAAACTGAAGAATTCGGTTATGTAGGCATGGTGCCCGTCGGCCTTTCCACGATTGGGTCTGTCGTCTTCGAAGAACCCTACAAGAACGTCACTTCCGACACTCCGGTAGATATTAAGAAAGGTACACGTGTCGGACACTTCGAATACGGCGGTTCTTTGGTGATACTAGTGTTCGAACCCGGACGCTTTGAAGAATTGACCGTAGCGCAAGGTTCGCGCATCGGCGCATTAAGTAAGTAAGGCAAGTTAAAAACAACTAAAGGGGATAACATCATGAAAAACAAATATGTAAGTATAATCATCGCTTCTATTATTGCCGTGACTGGCGTATCTTCCGGCGCAATAGCCGCAGATAACGAAGCACGAGTCGTAGAGGAAATTTTGGTAACGGCCAGCAAACGCGGCGTTCTCGCCTTGCAGGATGTTCCGGCGAGTATTGCCGCCCTTGATCAAAAAGCACTCTCTAGAATGGGTGCAGTTGGTATCGAAGACATCACTAGAGCTATTCCAGCCCTCGACGTCGTCGATCGCGGGCCAGGTCAGAAGCAATACCTAATCCGCGGCATTAACGCTGAGGGTGAATCCACTGTTGCCGTTATGCTGGATAATGTTCCGCAAATCGGTGGTGGCGACAGCTCCCGTCGCGCAGGCAACAACACTCCCGATTTTGACCTATATGACATTCAGCAAATTGAAGTGCTTCGTGGCCCTTACGGCACTCAGTATGGCGCCAACTCGGTGGCCGGCGTAATTCGTTATATCACTAACAAACCTTCCTTTGAGGGCACTGAATATGAAATGGAGACTGGTGCTTCTCATTACGACGGCGGCGAAGCCAGCTTCAATGTTAAAGGCCTAATTAACACAGTGCTAATTGAAGACAAACTCGCATTTCGCGTCACCGCTGCCCATGCCGACACTGGTGGCTTTATCGACAATATTGTATTGCATGAAGACAATATCAACTCCAACACTCGCACCAATCTCCGCATGGCTCTGAATTGGAAGGTCTCCGACAACACTTCAGTGTTAGGGCAATACTTCTACCAAGAGATTGACGCTGATGGTCGCACCAGTCACTCACCCTATGACTGGCAAGAAAGTGTTGGACCTCCCTTTATGTACACAGCAGACGGCGCCTTTCTTGGCAGCACTTTCTCCAGAGCTAAAGCCGGTGAATTAAAGGCTCACTCACCGGTGGCGGAACCCTTCAAAGAAGAGGCTAATACCTTTGCTTTGACACTAAAATCTGATCTAGATTGGGGTGATTTAACGATAACCGCTTCACGCGTAGAGCGTGACCTGTTGACCACGCTCGACTCGTCAACGCCATGGCTGTTGCACGATCGCTTCCAGAGCACTGGCAACTGTATCCGCACCGGGCCATGTTCGCCAGGACCTCCTTTTGGCACCAACTCCGCTGGAGGACCAACAGTGCCTCCCATTCCACCCTTTATGCTGTTCTCCGATTCGAGCGCTATAATCTCGCCTACGGGCTTGGTTTCATTGCAGCAAGACCTGACGCATGAATCTTTTAACTTCGAAGCCCGCATCGTCACCAACTTTGATTCGTCCATTAACTACATGGTAGGACTATTCCGCCAGGACAGAGATCAGATCCTTCACCACAGCAGAGTTTGGCCGGGGGATCCAGTCACCGGCGAAGCTATTCATGACCCTAACTTCCTGATGCTTGATCGAGCGTCCATTTACAACACCAAACAGAATGCTATTTTTGCTGAAGTGTACTGGAACGTAACGGAGAATTTATTGCTGACAGTGGGTAGTCGTTACTTCGAAACTGACCAGACCCTCACGGGTGACCTTCGAGTTCCTTTTTTAGCTAGCGAAGCTCTTGGCGGCCCAATTGGTCATACCGTGGTGAGCGAGGGTGAAACTGACAGTACTTTTAAGTTTAATCTCGCTTGGAACATGACCGACGACATCATGGTGTACGGCAATTTTTCTGAAGGCTTCCGCTCAGCCGGTGTGAATAACTCCGTAGTGCCCGAGATCCCTGTCTTCTACAAGTCGGATACGACCAGTAACATTGAGTTCGGCGCCAAGACCACCTGGTTGGATGGTGCGCTGCAGGCAAACTTCTCAATCTACAACATTGAATGGGATGACTTGCAAGTAGGCATTAATGTAACAAGCCAGTTTGGTGGCTTGGTTAACGGCGAGGGTACCATCGCAGAAATCGACGGCTATGAATTAGAACTGTTATGGCTACCAACTGAAAACCTTACTCTCAGCTTCAACTATGCCGACATCGACGCAAAACTGGTCACAGACTTGAATGATGCGGTTACTCCGGAGGTTCTCGCCATCGTTGCGGATAACGATATTGCCGGTCAGAAAGGGGATTCTCTAATGGGGTCGCCTGAATTCAGTGGCTCCGCCTTCGCTATGTATGACTTTACCGTGAGTGGAATGGATGCCTATATCAGGGCTGATGTCCAATTTCAGTCCAAAGTTAAAAACAATAACTACTCTGCTAAGCGTAACACGCCCAGTCGTAGCTATGAGTTATACAACTTGCGCGCTGGCCTCACCCTCAATGAGAACTGGACCGCCGCTCTGTATGTCCGCAACCTCACCAATGAGATTGCAGATCTTACAGTTTATAACAACTTTCAACAAAATGACCGTGTAACCCCAAGTGCACCACGCACTGTAGGCTTCACAGTTTCCTATAAGATGTAATTATCTTTAGGTAGGTACCCTAAACGCCCTGCGGTCATCCACAGGGCGTTTTTTACGTGTAGCTTTCTAACAATGTGCCTCGGCAAGCAACTCAACTACGGCACGAGCAAAACCCGCAGACGTAGTAGACGTACATATGTCACTTGATGATTTAATGAATCAGGTTTAACTGATGAACTCATAGTGAAGGACAGGGATGGTATCACCCAACAAAGAACCGGTGTAGATCGTCGCTATTGAAACTGGCAGTGGCGGCAAGCCGACCCAAGCAGTCTCGCTGCTGGTAGATAGAAATAGTGGTAAAACACTCCCCACTCGACACTTTTCAGACCTAAACTCGGGCGGACAGGCCTGATTCTGGGCTATCGCCACTTAGCTCAAGGTCTTGCAGAACAACAGAATTACTAGGTCTAGTTAAATTCCAAATGCGCACTCGCACTTTCTGGGTCACATTTAAACTCAGCATATTCTCTGTCGTCCGTCAGATCGTACACACCATATACAGTCACAGGACGACGCAGATAAATCGGGTCTGTCACTGTGAACGAGAAAATCATCCGCATGCCACCAGTAAAGCTTCCATTGGTCAACCTATATCGCTCCACCAATGTTTTTTGCTCACTGGAATCAATGCCGGTTTCCAGGCCCCAACGTACTGCGGGAAAGCCATCTGTTCGTACTACCAACGCCCCGCCTTGATCAAAATGTCCGGTAGAGAAGCCCGTACTGCTCACCTTTAGGTCGGCCGGCCTAGCCCTTCCATCCAACCAGATTACACGATTTTGGTCTGCCGGTGTGGCCTCGGAAATAATTTCGATTCTATCCTCGAATCGTATCCACTTTCGATCGTAAAGGTAGTTAATCATGCGCGGAGCACCAGCCTCGATGCATTCAAAGATGGGATCCGCATCGATGTTAAAATTATCCAGCTGCGCTTGCCCTCTTTCAGTTAACGGCCAAGCCTGAGGCGGTTCCGAGCCCAGGAGTTTGATTTCATCGAGGATGAGGGTGTATGACCAATTACCACTGAAATCCTTCGAGCCCGAGCGTCCAAATTCCTCCGTGGGACTCTCTGTCGCTACCGCCAGTTCCCCTTCACTTTTCGGTGGCAGCGTTGATCCGTCAGACCTCGTAGCCGCATTCAATAGTCCCGACTGCTTGTTCGGTGAGCGCTGGGTATTCTTACTATTTGGATAAACACGGAACGTGACGACGTCACCCACCACCAATGAACTCTCGAGCCAGCCCTCCTGCTCGTAACCCCCTGGTGTCTGGCCGTCCATTGACCAAGTTTCAGTCACGCCCTTTTCGTTAACCCGCTCCAGTACATAGCGAACGTGAGGGTTTCGCCACTTGACCTGCGTGACTGTCCCTTTTACCTCGATTTGATGGTCAAGCTCGAAATAGGTTCTCGAATGATGTGCCAACGCTGACACCGACACTAGAAAGATTAATACTGAAGCAATTAGTATACGCATATGATGCCTTGTTATTAGCGCTCGCGGCCGACGAGCAGTGCAATCGATCTAACTGAAAACGCTGTCGTGTCTCAGTAGAAAGAATAATCTTAAGTCTCTCAGTTTTATACACATCTAGACAACCCTCTACCACCCCTTTTCATCCCTTTTCCATCTTATGAAACAGGGGAAACAGGGGAAACAGGGGAAACAGCTTACGTTAATCCTTGTTCCGCGGGGGCAACAGCATACGGATAAAAGTTTCGTCATCATTGAACATCAAGTGTTTGAATGCACCACAAACATGCAATAAAGTGACCACAATAATAACGTCCGCACATACGCCGTGAACTGTTGCGGCCACACTATTGAGCCACGGTAACTGTCCGAACGGTGAGGAAATACTAAACAGGCCAAAAGCCCCCACTGGATGCCCTGTTGACCAAACCATCGTGGGGCCTGATATCAGCATTAAGGCCACCGCTAAAAGTAATAGATGGTGAAGACACTTGGCGAGATTATGGCTGAAACTGCCTTGTCCTCTGGGGCGAGGGTGAGCTGACCTGATGCGCCACAGTATCCTCGCCCAAATAAGTAGCCAGGTACTCGCTGCAATTGAAATATGTAAATCAACGAGCGTGTTGGGCTCGCCCTCGGGGATTCCCTGCATCCAATCCCCGATACCCCACAAGGTGATGATAATCAGTGCAACTACCCAATGAAGAAGAATCGAAAGCCAACCGTAGCCGGTTTTGGTGTCGGACCATTGCATCTTTGAATCCTCCTTATCATTTGATGTCGTACCTATCGCGGCGGACCGATGACAGCCGGCTTTAGCATTAGATTATATGAATAACCAAGTATTAAATACTATATCGTATTAAAATAGCCTTAATAACCACTCGCGGTAGGTTAACTGTATAGCTAAATGCTAAACATTTGCGCACTACGGAACTAATTTATATCATTCAGCGTAGATGCCGGACCCTGGTGTATCATTGAATGCTAATCGAGCAATAAGTTTAACACTTTCGCTAAAAATTAATGATGTTAAAGAGAGGAGTATTAAGGTGAATACCTTTGAATGGCTAGAGATGTCTCCACTAGCCGAATGGGTCGGTGGCTCATTGATAGGCTACCCTCTCATGCTAACCTCACATGGCGTGGGTATGTCTATCGTTGTCGGCATACTATTTGTGATGAATTTGCGTCTGCTGGGTTGCTTCAATGGGATTGCCTTTTCCGCATTCAATCCCCTTCTCAAACTCGCATGGGCTGGTTTCGTTCTAAACTTCATCTCTGGCTGCGCACTTTTTATCGCGCAGGCCACAGTATTTATTGAAAGCATACCGTTCCTGATCAAAATTGCCGCCATCTTTCTCGCGGGAATCAATGCCGCCTTTATACAGAACTTGATGAGGCAGAAATCTGTTAACTGGGATGCCGGTGACGTTGTTTCCGAGTCAGTGCGCTGGCTGGCGATCTCTTCCTTGGTATTATGGTCAACTGTAATAGTGGCCGGTCGTATGATTGCTTATCTGGACGTGGGTTAGGAGCTGTACAATGGAAAATTATTTTGAATGGATATTGTCGACAGCCCTCAGTTCATGGGTCCTCGACAATGAATGGGTCTGGCCAATAGCTGAGACCTTCCATTTTTTCGGTCTCAGTCTGTTAATCGGTTCACTTCTGCTCATCGATATCCGGATGATCGGCTGGTTCAAACAGATCAATATTCAGGCAGTTCATGCCTTGCTACCTCTCGTATTCGTCGGTTTTACTGTCAATATGATGACAGGTGTCCTCTTTTATTTTGGCGATCCAGAGCGTTATACTATTAATATAGCTTTCCAGATGAAGATGCTACTGATTGTTCTGGCGGGACTAAATGCCCTTCTTTACTATTGGAAAATTGACTCAGTGATGTACAACTTGGGGCCGCATGACGACACACCTGCTCTGGCTAAAGTAGTGGGGGCAGCCTCCCTGATATTTTGGTTCGGTGTACTCATGCTTGGCCGTTTGATCCCCTATCTCGGTACCGGTTAATACCTCGCACCGACTGTATGGGCAACCGAACTTCGCTGCGGCCGTCTGCTGGCATATTTTGGCCATGGTTGACACGGCGTTGGTCGGCAGCCAAATGGAGGATTATGAAAAATACCATCGAGAGATTCACAATGCTGAAAATAACAGTCCAACTATGTTTTCTCCTCATCGTCGCACTGCTATTAGCGCTAATAGCTGATACCGCTATGGCACACAACGTAGCACGCGCCAACCAGTCTTTCTTGGCGGAAAATAGTGGCGTCAGTATCATTCCCTTCATGTACCTAGGCGCCAAACACATGGTTACAGGATATGATCACTTACTATATCTTGCAGGGATCATCTTCTTTTTATTTCGCATTCGCGATGTGGCTGTCTTTGTCAGCCTATTTGCTCTGGGCCACAGTATAACTTTACTTGCCGGTGTTCTGGCTGGCTGGCATGTGAACCCCTACCTTGTGGACACCGTTATTGGGTTATCGGTCTCGTACAAGGCCTTTGAGAACCTAGGAGGCTTCAAACACTTGTTCAGCTCCTGGCTTGACACGCGAGCGGCAGTTTTTATCTTCGGCCTAGTCCACGGACTGGGACTTTCAACCAAATTACAGGACCTGGACATTGCCAAGGATGGCCTGGTTACTAACATCTTGGCCTTTAATGTGGGCGTGGAACTAGGCCAATTGGTCGCGCTCACTTTCCTATTACTGGCGTTTAGCGTTCTGCGAAAGTCCAGTCAATTCCGACGGCACGCCGTTTCTGGGAATGTACTACTCATGGCTGCCGGTTTCACGCTGATGGCATATCAATTTACCGGGTACCTAATCTCAACTGGGAGCTAAGCTCATGACTGAACAGACCATAACCACCGGCGCTACCTTACTTAAGCGTACGGTAACCGCAATCCTTCTAGCCATCGCCTTACTGGTTCTGGTGGTGCTTCCAGTGGAGTACGGTATTGACCCCACTGGAATTGGTAAGGCGATGGGACTCACAGAACTAGCCCCACCTGCCACTGAGATGGAGCACCATTCTGCTGAGAGCATAGAAGATTATGATCCCATAGCCGAAGCGTTGAATGGAACAGAGATTAATGAAGACGATACACCCTTTCGGCAAGGTATCGCCAATGCACATAAAGCTTCGCCACTCAGCACAACATTTTCGATCATCCTGAAGCCGCTCGATGAGGTTGAATACAAAGCCGTGCTAACAGCTGGTGAGCCCATGTTGTATAGCTGGAGTGTTGTGGGTGGCGAAGAGGTGTACTTCGACTTTCATGGCGACCCGACTGAAGGCGAGTTTCCCGATGAATATTTTCAGAGGTATGAGGAGGGAGAAGTTGTTAGCGCTAAAGGTTCCTTCACAGCCACCTTTACCGGCAACCACGGCTGGTATTGGCTCAACATCAGTGACAATGACATCACCATAAAATTGGAGGCAACAGGCTACTACAGCTCACTAAAAGAGATATTTCGAGGCAATCAGAGGGACAAATACAAATAAGCTAGCTTCATGAACACAGCGTAAGATTGTAGCCCCCAAATGAATATATCCTCAGAATATGAGACAAGTTCGTATTTTGCCTTATCTATCGCTAAAAATTTGGGCGGAAGCTAATATTGGTATAGCGGCTGCCCTGATCTGAGTGAAACACCACTAAAGTCACGTGTGTATTTACTGTCATGCCACTCTCTTCTAGTTAATGTACTAGAACAGAATAAGCCCCATTTATCGCGTATCAGCGTGATTTAACGCTGCTATTCTTAAATGCTACTTATGATTTGCAGTAATCTCTAATCCCTTAAGTTCTGCCATCTTTACTGGCCGTACGGCACGGATAGCTATTATTTTAGACGTAATGGTAGAGAAGTTATTGAGGCTTATGAGAAAAGGGTTATTACACGCATTATTATACAAACATTGGGGCGCGCGTAGATCGAGGAGGTATTAAATAATCGAAGGCGCAAGCAATCAACAATAAATAAGCAAGTGGATGGGGGCCCAACGATCTCTGCCCACCCACCCGGCACGGCGCGCTGAGGGCTTACACAGCGTCTCTAACGCACTCTTTGAGAAAGCTACACAGGGTATAATGTCACAGCAATGATTTACTACCTGAAGGTCAGAGACAGAGAGAACTGGGGTGAAAATCAACCAGAGCCTTTAAGAGAGATCCCACCTATGCAGATTTTTGTCGATTCTAGGGCTGTGAACGCAGTTTAATAGACTTGGTTTCTGATATCTTAGAACTTTGAATTGGCGATGGCATTTACAAAATATGGAGTTACTATGGTAATACTTTGTGCCGTTTCTTTTTTGCGCAAACCCCTTTAAAGTTGGTGTCATTAAAGAAAGGAGGACAAACAGTGAAAACTTTGGATATGCAACCTTCTCGTAGACAGTTTATACAAAAATTGGGTTTAGGCGCTGCTTGGTTAGGACTGGCCACGAATACGTCATTGGTATTCGCTAATAGCACACCTACCATACCCTTTCGCCAAAATGCTGCGCCACTGTTGTTACATTTTAATGAAAACTCTCTTGGTATGTCCCCCAATGCCTTATCAGCGGCAAAATATGCCATTGAATATTGTGGTAACCGTTACCCAGATGTCTCTGTTGATGAATTTAAAGTTAAACTGGCAGACCATCATAAAGTTAAGCCTGAACAATTAATCTTTGGCAACGGTTCAACTGAAGTATTACAGGCCATTGCTACCAATGCAGCTCAAAACAACGCCACTATGATTGAACCCTCGCCTACATTTGGAGACCTCAAAGGTTACTGTAAAGCAGAAAATCTGAATGTTATTCAAGTGCCAGTTGGGCACAACTTTGAGATGAATATTGCTGCCATGAAAAAACAGGCCCTAGCACAAACTGGCTCAGTGTTAATTAATATTTGTAACCCTAATAATCCCACTGGAAATATCATTGATTTCACAACCATGTTTGACTGGATAAACAATGCGCCAGAGACACATTTGTTTTTGCTCGACGAGGCCTATTTTGACTATGCTCAAGCCAATGCCCACTATAAAAGCGGATTAGAGTTAATTAACCAAGGCAAAGACAATGTGGTCATCACCCGAACGTTTTCTAAAGTGCATGGTATGGCTGGCATGCGGATAGGTTATGGTCTTGCTACGGTAAAGACAGCCAATAAAATAAAGCCTTTTGCCGCAGGGTTTAACCTAAGTGCAGCGGGCATAGCTGCCGCATCTGCTGCACTTGATGATAAGTCGTTTTATAAAAAGAGTATTGAGTACAATCAGTTATCTAAAACGATATTAGTCGATACCCTGAATGAACTAGAATTAGAGCATGTACCCAGTGACACCAATTTTATTTTACATAGAATAGGCACGCCATTGGCTGACTATGCCAAACATATGCTGCAAAATGGGGTGCGTGTAGGCAGAAAAATGACGCTGGATGATCGCTGGAATCGTATATCCTTGGGCACACCTGATGAAATGAAGATATTTTCCCAAACCTTAAAGGTGTTTAGACAAGAGGGTTGGGTTTAGCCGCATATCACATCACAATAATCAACACCCCAGCCTAGCATCGAGGTAAGAAGTTTTTGATGCTTATAAAAAAGGATTTTCTGGAGAAGTATCTTCCGCTTATAGAAAGAGTTTTTATACACTGTTACGCGCGTAGATCGAGATACAAACCGCTTACTACTAGATCGAGGTGATTTTTTCGAGCCGCTCAGGCACATGCTATGATTGATTGCCTTCGGGAGTATAAAATGAAATGCAAAATGACAATTCTGGCAATGACGTGCGCCATGACTACCTCCAGCTTTGCCGAAAATATGGATGACTTGGCTAAACGATTTACCTTTATCGGCATCATGGAGATTGAAGCAAGTTATACCGATTCCACAGAGTGGGGTGATGACGATTCCAGCAGTGACCTGATCCTTGCCACAGCGCAACTCGGTGTAAATGTGGCGCTGGTTGACAACGTCAGCCTGCACTTCGTAAGTTTGTACAAGCAGGGGGATATCGATTTTGATATGCACGAAGGCTATATCCAGCTGCAAAACACTGGAGGTGAAGGCATCAACCTGAAGCTGGGTAAAATATATCTACCTTTTGGACAACTGAAAACCAACTTGGTCAACGACACTCTGGGATTGGAACTGGTGAGTCCAGCTGAGTCGATTGGCTTTCGCGAATCTGCGGCACTGATGGGTTGGTCAGCAGATAACCTCAGCATTGAAGGCTATGCGTTTAACGGTGATGACGATGATGAAATGAGTGGCTTCGGCGTTAGCTTTGGCTATGGCAATGAAGCGCTCGATATCGGGGTTGACTACCTGAGTAATGTTGCCGGCAGTGTGATGATTGGTGATGCGTTGGAGGAAAGTCAGGGTGTTGCTCCCAACGGTGATATCAGCGCTGTTTCGATCAACGGGATGGCTCAATGGGGTGCTGCCACCTTGTTGGCTGAGTATATTCAAATCGATGACTTAGATAAGATTGGTTTCCTAAGTGATGATGCCCCGTCTTTTTCACAGCTTGACCTAGGTTACGACCTAGGTAACGGCTGGAGGCTGGCGGCGGCTTACCAGCTTACCGATGAAAGTGCCATCCTGAGTATGCCGGAATCGCGGATTACCGCGGGGGTAGCCACTTCGATCTTTGACGATGTTGTCGCCGTATCCCTCGAGCTTTGGCACGATCAGGATTATTGCGAAGGTGACGGCGGTAGTGGTGAAGTCTTCAATGGCCTAGTTTTGCAAATTGCCAGTGAGTTTTAGGTACTAAAGTAGAAATAAAAATCTAATGCCTATGCAGATTGTTGTCGACTCTAGAGCAGTGAGTAATATGAAAAACCATTAATTAAAGTTTAAACTTTGAAGAAAAATGATGCAGGACTAGGGAGAGAAGCTCGTTCCATCTTCAAAGGTTATTTCCTGCAGATACATAGTGTATTCACGGCGACCCTTACGACCGGTGGCCGTAATTTGCGAACCAACTTCCAAACCCTCTAAGGACATGCCTTGTCTTTGTAGCGTCGTGCGAGAGATCGTTTCGATTAACCAAAAAGTGACGTTGCCTTCTGAATCTGCGTTTTTCATCAACACAGAAACGTGCGGATTTTGAAAGCGCACCTTTTCTATAACGCCATCAATTGAAATTATTTCTTGAGTGAAATTTGTATTGGTCGAATGATGCGCGTAGCTGGCAATAGGGAATATCCAAAGTATTGCTAGCAATAGAATTAGTCTCATGGGGTTTCTTCCTTTTTTGGCGCGTTCAGTTGATTAAACCAATCATAGCCTGATTCAGTGCATTCATAAGTTTCGATTTCGGTTTCAATAATTCGCTTAAAGGTATATTCCAATACAAAAGGTTGATCGTAGAGAGTCTCGTCGATGTAAGTATGAGTAATGCGAAGCTTGCCGTCTTCTACTCTCAGCTCTTCAATGGCAATAGTATCTTCCGACTGAGGAATTCCTCGAGAAGTTCGAATATATCCATCAATATGATTTCTCGATTCAATAAATAGACTATCACCTTCATAGCGGGCAAACGACGAGCCCATCTGCTCGAAGTAGGTGCCATCCAAATTTTTCGTGCTGGGCCCCTCCGGCATAGCAGATTCATTTCCAATCGGAATTTCTCGACGTAGATCGAATAGCTCATAGCTTATCAGTACTCGGTCGTCTGTTTGTTCGATGGATATGCGAGAGCCTGGATTGGCCCAGATGCGGGAAGTGCTGGCGGGAATGCAAGACAAACTGGGGTCGTCAACTAGCAGGTCGTAATTACTCTGAATCCGTCGACCTTCAGCTGTGAACAATATTTCACTTTCAGAATCCGGAAGGATAAGTAACCAAAAGCCCGATATATCTGTTGCCGCAAAAAGTGCCGGCGAAAGGAGCAGTGAGGCAAGAAAAATGGCTGTTAGAAACATGCTTTGCACTTACGATTTTTGTCGCTACAGTCTTGGCAGGTGTCACCAGATACCATCAAGTCTGGATGTTTTTTTGTGCTGCAAACAACACGGGTAATTGGTATCTGAGTCATGGGCTAATCCTTTAATGATTAGTTGTTTACTTAATCATAGCCGAATCGACCATCCAGTCAAATCAGGACTAGATCGAGGTGGTAGAGAAGTTTCTGATGCTTATAGAAAGACTGGGCTTGCAGAGTTTTTGGTGTAAAAAGAGTTTAGGCTCTGATCTGACTAACGTTGTCAGCTACAGGCTTCCCATATGCGTAGTTGCTGTACCATTGCATCATTACTGTTCGCTTTTCCATTAGATCGCCTCGTCGATATGATTCTTGCTGATTTGGAACTGCGTGGGCCAGAGCCATTTCAGCAATTTCTCCGCTAAAGTTTGTTTTCTCTGCAATACAATCACGAAAGGTTGAGCGAAATCCATGAACTGTAATCATACCCTTGTAGCCCATACGCTTTACTACCGAGGACATTCCAGCTTGGGATAGGTGTTTAAGGCTAGATAAATTAGGAAAAACGTATTTAGACATTCTATGGTTAGCTAAATTTTTGAGTAGGCCGAGAGATTCATTGCTCAGAGGAATTGCATGCTCTTCGTCCATTTTCATTCGTTCCGCAGGGATAGTCCACGCACGCTTATCTAGATCAAATTCATCCCAAGTTGCCAATAACACTTCACTCGTCCTGTTAGCATTTAAAATACATAGTTCCAATGCTCTGGCTCCCATGCCATTCATATGGGATAGCTCAATCATGAAATTAGGCAGATCTTTGTAGGGGAGGGCTTTGTGTTTTCTTTTCTTAACACTTTTAGGTAAAGGTAGTGGAACGCGAAGGTTGTCTTTATACGCCGCAGGATTGTTGGTTGTTCGAAGTCCATAAAATATGGAGTGAGAAAACACTAGCTCTATGCGTGATCTGAGCCTCTTGGCGGTTTCATGCTTAGTAAGCCAGATAGGCTGTAAAATTTTGACTATGTGTTCTTTAGTGACCTCAGAGACAGGTATATGACCTATTACTGGAAAAGCGTAACGTTTAAGCGTGTTCTCCCATGACTGGAT
>Ga0209815_1000178_pt1 | contig 49428 bp, 49 predicted proteins | sample CoawatmetaG00DNA_FD_187507 | JGI IMG/M metagenome (GOLD analysis project Ga0209815, IMG submission 187507) | Marine microbial communities from the West Antarctic Peninsula - Coastal water metaG002-DNA (SPAdes) (version 2) | ecosystem: Environmental > Aquatic > Marine > Coastal ...
TGTGGTAACAAACAAGGCTTTCTTGGAGCTAATCTAGCTTTAGGAATGCGTGATGAAAAAACGAAGAAATATTTGATGGAATTGAGTCAAAAAAACGGTTGGTTTATATCTCTTTAAGCAGTCTGTTATTGGGACGTTTTTGAGTGTTTTTTGACAAAAGGAAGTCTTGAGGATTAGGTATAACCTTATTTTCCTTTTAGAATGTTTGGGGGTAGATGTTTGAGTGTTACACTCGCCAATCTTCGATATCATTAAAGAAAGCTTGTCACAATTCACACGTGAATGCTCAAAAGTGCCAAAAAATAAAAACTATTCAAGAGATCGTGCAGTTGCAGCGTTATACTCAGTAAATTTAACCCTGTCTTAACTACTTGATAAAGTTGATTAGTGATCTAATTCTAGAGTTATAAAATGAAAAAATACCAAATATACGGCATAGGCGCCGCTCTTGTAGACACCGAGGTTGTAGTGACTGATGCGTTTTTAAGCACTCATAAAATCGACAAAGGCTTAATGACCTTAGTCGATGAAGAAAGGCAGTTTCATCTTTTAAGTGCTCTGAGCTCACACTCGTATCATGTTAAGCGCAGTTGCGGCGGCTCGGCATGCAATAGCATCGTGGCGGCAAGTTGCTTTGGCTCTAAAACATTCTATTCCGGTAAAGTGGCTGATGATAACGATGGAAAGTTCTTTGTAGAGGATCTGCAGGCAACCGGCGTCGATTTTCACAACACAGAGGCTAGATCCGGTGTCACTGGCAAGTGTTTAGTTATGGTTACCGACGACGCAGAGCGTACAATGAATACGTTCTTAGGTGCAAACTTAGATTTAACCTCCAATGAAATAGATGAGCCTGCACTAATTAATTCAGATTGGTTATACCTAGAAGGCTATCTAGTCACCGATGATGCTAGAACTGATGTTGCCGTAAGGGCTATGGAATGTGCTAAAGCAAATCAAGTAAAGACGTCGCTCAGCCTCTCCGATCCATTTGTCGTTCAGGTATTCGAAGATAACTTACATAAGGTTATTGGTGATGGCGTAGATTTACTGTTCTGTAACTCAGACGAAGCAAGAAGTTTTACTAACACTCACAGTACAGAAACTGCAGCGGAACAACTGAAAAAGTATGCCAAAACTTTTGTGATCACCCGGGGTGCTGGTGGCTCATTATCCTACGATGGCACAGACTTAGTGCAAACACCTGGCGTTACTGCAAATGCAGTAGACACCAATGGCGCAGGAGATATGTTTGCCGGTGCCTTTTTATATGCTATTAATGCAGGCCACAGCTATGCGTGGGCAGCCAAATTTGCCAACGAAGCCTCAGCCCGAGTGGTAAGCCAGTTTGGCCCACGAATAGACTCACTCGAATACAAACAAATTAAACACCTATTTAATATATAATTAACCACATCTTAACGACGTAGCATAATGAGCCCCGTCAATGCAGCAGCGCAGTGTCTAGGCAATCCAGGAAAAACACATGTCCAACTATTCAGTATTTACTTCAGAGTCAGTCTCCGAAGGCCATCCAGATAAACTAGCTGATCAAATCTCTGATGCAGTGGTTGATGCAATGCTTAGAGATGATCCAGAGTCACGTATTGCCGTAGAAACCCTGGTTAAGACGGGAATGGTGATCGTAGCGGGTGAAGTTAGAACCTCTACTTACGTTGATTTGGAAGAAATAATTCGAGAAGTAATTCTAGATATTGGCTATAACAGCAGTGAGGTGGGGTTTGACGGTGAATCTTGTGCCATCATTAATGCCGTAGGCAAGCAGTCATCAGACATTGCCATGGGTGTTGATGAGTCAGGTGATAAAGAGTTAGGCGCTGGTGATCAAGGTTTAATGTTCGGCTATGCGAGTAACGAAACAGATGTGCTAATGCCGGCACCTATCTATTATTCCCACAGATTGGTAGAACAGCAAGCTAAAGTAAGAAAAAATGGTCAGTTGCCTTGGTTGCGCCCAGACGCAAAAAGCCAGCTTACCTTGCGCTATGTAGATGACAAACCCGTTGGCATAGATGCAGTGGTCTTGTCTGCACAGCATGATCCGTCCATCAGTTTAGATGACCTACGCGAGGCGGTGCTGGAAGAAATTATTAAGCCCGTACTTCCCAGTGAATGGTTAACAAGGGATACACAATTCCATATTAATCCAACAGGCAACTTTGTTATTGGTGGCCCCGTAGGGGATTGTGGACTGACAGGCCGAAAGATCATTGTTGATACCTATGGTGGCATGGCGCGCCATGGTGGTGGTGCATTCTCTGGTAAAGACCCTTCTAAAGTAGATCGGTCAGCTGCCTATGCAGGCCGTTATGTGGCAAAGAATATCGTGGCTGCAGGGTTAGCCGAGCGTTGTGAAATTCAGATCTCTTATGCCATTGGTGTTAGTGAGCCTACCTCAATTTCAATCAATACCTTTGGTACAGGTAAATTAACAGATAATGAAATTGTTCTGTTAGTACGAGAGCACTTTAACTTAACCCCTGGTGGTTTAATTAAAATGTTAGACCTTAAGCGCCCAATATACCAACAAACTGCAGCCTACGGCCATTTTGGCCGAGAGCTTCCTGATTTCACCTGGGAAAAAACAGACAAAGCTGATTTGCTCCGCAAATCTCTATAACCGAGACACATTAATATGACGACATTTACCTATTGCTCAGTATGTAGAGTGTTATAATTGAAAATCGCAATTGCAGGGACTGGATATGTTGGGCTTTCCAACGCCATTCTGTTATCTCAAAACCATGAAGTGATCGCGCTTGATATCATTCCTGAGAGGGTTGCACAGCTTAATAAAAAAATCTCTCCCATTGAAGATGCTGAAATTGAGAATTTCTTAGCCAATAAAGAACTAAATTTCACTGCTACTCTTGATAAACAGTTAGCGTATGCAAATGCAGAATTTGTAATTATTGCTACACCAACCGATTACAATGTTGCTAACAACTACTTCGACACCTCGACTATAGAGGTAGTCATACAAGATGTTATAGATATCCACCCAGAAGCTATAATCATTATCAAATCAACTGTGCCAGTTGGGTATACGCAATCTATAAAAGATAAGTGGAATATTAATAACATTATATTCTGTCCAGAATTTTTGAGAGAAGGATTAGCCCTCTATGACAACCTTTATCCTTCGCGCATTATTGTAGGGGAAATATCTGATAGAGCTGAGAGATTCGCCAATCTTCTTGCAGAAGGTGCCATAAAAGAAGACATTGATATTCTATTTACTCACTCGACCGAAGCGGAAGCAGTTAAGCTTTTCAGTAATACCTATCTTGCAATGAGAGTCTCGTATTTTAACGAGTTAGACTCATTTGCTGAAGCACACTCGCTAAACTCTAAACAGATTATCAATGGAGTGGGGCTGGACCCAAGGGTAGGGAGGCACTACAATAACCCATCCTTTGGTTATGGTGGATACTGTTTGCCTAAAGACACAAAGCAGCTTCAAGCTAACTATAAAGATATACCTAACGTGCTGATCAGTGCCATTATTGAAGCTAACTCAACACGGAAAGACTTTATAGCTAATTCAATAATCAGCAGAAATCCACAAGTTGTAGGCGTACACAGGCTTATTATGAAGTCAGGGTCTGACAATTTTAGGGCATCCTCTATTCAAGGAATTATGAAACGCATCAAAGCAAAAGGAATTGAAGTTGTGATTTATGAACCTGTATTAACAGAGCAGGGTAAAAAAGACTTCTTTCACTCAAGAGTAATCGATGACTTGGATGAATTTAAAACTATTAGCGATGTGATAGTCGCCAATAGAATGGTGAATGAATTAATGAACGTCAAAAATAAGGTATATACAAGAGATTTGTTTAACTCAGATTGATCTACTTAAATTAAAAATATAATCAAATGAAAATATTAGTGACAGGCTCGGCAGGATTTATTGGTTCAGCATTAACGATTAGGCTGCTAAAGAGAGGTGATGAGGTGGTCGGTATTGATAATCATAATGATTATTACGATCCAGCCTTAAAAGAAGCGCGTTTAGCACGACATGCCGACCATCCCAATTATACCCACATTAGAATGAATATTGAAAACCGTGAAGCGATGGGTCAATTATTTAAAGATCATCAATTTGAGGGAGTGGTTAATCTTGCGGCACAAGCAGGTGTTAGATACTCTATAGAGAATCCTTTAGCATATATTGATTCTAATTTAGTGGGCTTTGCCCATATACTCGAAGGTTGTAGAAATAATAAGGTGGGGCACCTTGTGTATGCTTCATCAAGCTCAACTTATGGTCTTAACACCAGGCAACCATTTTCTACACATGATCCTGTCAACCATCCTGTAAGTTTGTATGCAGCCACTAAGAAAGCCAATGAGTTAATGGCGCACTCATATTCTCACTTATATGGTCTACCCACCACAGGGCTTCGGTTCTTCACTGTGTATGGCCCATACGACAGGCCAGATATGGCGCTTCAAAAATTCGCAAAGGCAATTATTAATGATGAGCCTATCAAAGTGTATAACTATGGTAAGCACCGGCGAGATTTTACTTATATTGACGATATCGTCGAAGGTATTATCAGAACGTTAGATAGACCAGCGCCTCCAAATCTAGATTGGAACAGTGATGATCCTGATCCTGCAACATCTAGTGCTCCGTACAGGGTTTATAATATTGGTAATAATGATCCAATAGAGTTGATGGACTATATTGAAGCACTAGAAAATTCTCTGGGTAAAATCGCTGAGAAAGAACTACTACCTCTACAGGCGGGTGATGTTCCAGATACCTACGCGGATGTAGATGATCTAGTAGCGCAGTTTGACTATAAGCCAAGCATGGGCGTTAAGCAGGGTGTACATAATTTTGCGCACTGGTTTCGAGAATTCAATGGATAACTCGTTTTACGTTTGAAATTTAGACCAATAAAATTTAAATCAAACGAATTCAAAGTTACTAGGAGGTATGGTGAATATTAATACAAAAAAAATAGAAGACTTATTTAAAAGTTCTGTTGCTGTGAAAGAGCAGTGTATAGAAAATGGCTTTTTATCCATTGCTGTTATGGGGCAAGAGATAACAAACAGCATTCAGAATAATGGTAAAATACTGCTTTGTGGAAATGGTGGATCTGCCGCTGATGCTCAACATCTTGCCGCTGAAATGTTGGTGCGCCTTCGACCAATGAATAACAGAGAGGGGATTGCCGCTCTTACATTAGCCCAAGACACATCAACAATTACAGCCTGTGGGAATGACTTTGGGTATGACTTTTTGTTTGAGCGCACGCTAAGGGCGCTGGGGAATAAAGGGGATTGTTTAATTGCAATTACGACTTCTGGAAACTCTAAAAATATAATTTTGGCAATGTCAGCGGCTAAAGAAATGGGTATTAAAGTGTTCGGTTTTTTAGGGTGTGGGGGCGGTGAGGCTTTAAAGTACTGCGATGAAGCATTTACTGTACCAAGCGACGACACTGGAAGAATTCAGGAAGCCCATATAACTGCTGGCCATGCGCTAATGGAATATGTAGAAGATCGGCTAATTGAAAATAATCACTTGCACCTGCAAGACATGACATGATTTTCGATGATGTTGAAGCTATGGTTTTCGACTTTGATGGAGTGCTGACTAACAATCTAGTGTATGTGGATCAAAACGGTGTTGAGTCAGTTCTGTGCAGCAGAGCTGATGGATTAGCTTTTGATGTGCTGCGTAAGCTAAAAAAGCCTGTTTTTATCCTATCAACAGAGAAAAGCCCCGTAGTAGGTGAGCGCGCAAAGAAACTGAAGATCCCGGTAATCCAGGGGGTTGAGAATAAGGAAGTAGCTATTAAAGACTTGGTTAAATTTCATGGATTTAATCTGGCGAATATTTTATATGTCGGAAATGATGTTAATGATTATAATGCCATGAAATTGTGTAAATATGCAGTTTGCCCATCAGATAGCCATAAGAAAATCAAATCAATATGCTCAACCATCTTAGAATGTAAGGGTGGAAATGGGGTAGTTCGCGAACTATTAGAAGATGTTTTCAAACTAGATTTTATTAAAATTTTATATTAAAAGGGATTAAAAAATGGAAATTATTATAATTGCTGAGATTGGAATCAACCATAACGGCGACATGAAAATATGCAAACAGCTAATTAATGCTGCTGCTGACTCAGGCTGTAATGCAGTTAAATTTCAAAAGCGGGATATAAACGAAGTATATACTAAAGCCTTTTTAGACTCGCCAAGAGAAAGTCAGTGGGGGAACACCCAAAGAGATCAGAAAGAAGGCTTAGAGTTTTCTTCTGACCAGTACAGCGAAATTAATGAGTATTGTAAGGTAAAAGGAATTGAATGGTTCGCGTCTGCTTGGGATCTAAACAGTCAAAAGTTTTTGAACCAGTTTAATTGTAAGTATAATAAGATTGCTTCAGCAATGGCTGTTTACGAAGAGTTATTAGAAGAAGTTGCAAAAGAAGGCAAGCATACGTTTATTTCCACTGGTATGTGTACCTATGATGATATTCAAAAAGCAGTTGATATTTTTAGAAAGGAAGGTTGCTCATTTGAACTAATGCACACTGTGTCTACCTATCCAATGAAACCACAAAATGCTAACTTAAATGTAATAAAATCATTAAGAGAGAAGTTCGACTGTAAGGTTGGTTATAGTGGGCACGAAGTGGGCTTGTCAATCTCATGTGCCGCAAGTGCGATGGGAATTACTTCTCTAGAGAGGCATATTACGTTAGATAGGACCATGTATGGATCCGACCAATCTGCGTCAGTTGAACCGTTTGGGTTAAACTCTCTGGTCAATAAGGTGAGGGAGATAGAGATGGCAATGGGGGATGGCGTAAAGCGGATATTAGAGCAAGAAGTGGACATTGCAAAGAACCTTCGTCAGCATCTGATAAAAATCTAAATGGATAATTTATTCGGTACAATTCAGGGACGGTTACTTCCAAAATATAAAGGAAGATACCAGGCACACCCGGTAGGATATTGGCGGGATGAGTTTTATCTGGCCAAAGAGATAGGGCTAGATTGTATCGAATTTATTTTAGACTTCAATAATGTGGATCAAAATCCATTAATCAATGCTGTTGAGTTTAAAAAACTGGAGGCGATTATCATTGAAACTGGAGTCGTCGTTAAAACTCTATGTGCTGATTATTTTATGGATGCACCATTGCACTCGAAAGATAAAGACGTCGCAAAAAACAGCTTGAGAGTCTTGGAGATACTATTAGAGAGCGCGGAGAAGTTGGGCGTGAGCGATATTGTAATTCCTTGTGTTGACAAATCATCACTGAGAACCAGCGCTTCTGTTGCTAGATTTGTCTCTCAGGTGAAAAAAGTCATTCCAAATCTAGAAAAAAAAGAAATAAATTTATCGTTAGAGACTGACCTAAATCCGGCTAATTTTGTTAATTTATTAAATAAATTTAATTCGAAAAGAATCACGGTTAATTATGATATTGGGAATAGCGCATCGCTTGGTTTTGATCCCATCGAGGAGTTGAATGCGTATGGCACCAAGATTTCTGACATCCATATCAAAGACCGAGTGTTTGGTGGTGGTCCAGTGGAATTAGGCACAGGTGATGCTGATTTTGAAGTATTTTTTACTAAGCTTAAAGAGTTTAATTATAAAGGTCCGTTCATAATGCAGGCTTATAGAGACGATGATGGATTAGATATTTTCAAAGTACAAAAAAAGTGGATTGAAAAATATTTACCATGATTCTAAGGCTAGAAGGCTCTGTTTTATACTTATAAAACGCTTTGAAATTGGGGTCTTGAAATTAGATAAATGCCATTGATAGGCTCTCTGAATTATGTCTATAGGATATAAAATCTTGATTCTATCAAACACGCATATTTGTGATTTATTATTAGCTAAAAAGTAGCTAATCTAAAGGTAGGTAATTAGGGCGCATTATTCATATGCAACTTATGCTAAATATACTTTGGGACTAGATGGTTTTCCTCAGCGGTAGATGCTTTTAACGCTATTGCTAGCCTTTAAAGTGTTAATGAGTAATGTTCCACATGGATAACCAAAAAGATGAACGCACTACTTTCAGTGCGAGAACGAATGAAAAAATCAAGGGGATAGGCAATCAAAAGTCTAGCAATAATTCCAGCAAGAGGTGGTTCAAAGTCGATTAAAAATAAAAATATTAAGATTTTTAACGGCAAGCCTCTCATTGCTTGGACTATAGAACAAGCGTTGTCTAGCGATATTTCAAAAGTAATTGTGACAACTGACAGTGAAGAGATTAGAGAAATTGCAATTGCATATGGTGCTCAGGTGCCCTTTTTAAGAAATTCGGCACTTGCTACTGATAGCATGGGTATAGAGCCAGTATTAATTGATGTGTTAGAGCATTTGAAATACAAAGAATCGTATAGTCCCAAATGTCTTGCGTTATTGATGCCAACATCACCTTTTAGAGAAGTAAGGGATATCAATATGGCACTAAAAATATTTACTAGGGATCAAGTTTCTTCAGTAGTTTCAGTAACACCGGCCATAGCAAATAACAATCCCCATTGGATGCTGAAAGAAAGTAATAGTGGAGACGTCACCTTGTTTAATAATAAAAGGCTGTCTGAAATTAAAAACAGAAGGCAAGATTTGCCAGAGGTATTCATCCGGAATGATTTTGTATATGTATTAGATCCAAAGAATCTTTACAAAGAACACCCTGGACTTTATGGTGATAATATAAAGCTAATGAAGACTTCTGAAGGCCGCTTAGATGTAGATATAAATAGTCAGCTTGACTGGGATGTTGCTGAATTTTTGTTTAAAAAAGTGGTTGATAAATGCACTTAGGTCTGAAAGCAAAAAAAATATTAATTACAGGGGCATCTCGAGGCATTGGGCTCGCTATAGCTGAAAGATTCCTAAAAGAAGGTGCGCACGTAGTAATTGTTTCAAGGGGTTCTTCTAATCTATATAAAGCTGAAGAGATCTTAAAAAAGGCATATAAAAACTCTAAAATTAAAGCTGAAGAATGTGACTGTACTAACCAAGAATCTTTAAGTGATCTTAAGGATAGAGTGACTAAGATGTTTGGAAACTTAGATGTTGTCGTTGCAAATATAGGTGATGGGAGGGGAGTAACTAATCCATTACCAGATGATGAGCAGTGGAAAGAAGGCTGGTCTGCAAACTTTGAATCAGCGTTGTATACCGCACGAACTTTCTTACCTACGCTACAAGAAAGCAAAGGGTGCCTACTGTTCGTATCTTCAATTGCAGCATTGGAAACGATAGGTGCTCCAGTAGACTACTCTACGGCTAAAACTGCTGTTATTTCACTTGCAAAAAATATGGCAAAAAAACTTGGTAACGAAGTTAGAGTCAATGTTGTTGCACCTGGTAATATTTTATTTGATGGTAGTTCCTGGGATATAAAATTAAAGCAGTCGCCTAGAGAAGTTGAAACCATAATACAGTCAACTGTTCCGATGAATCGTTTTGGCCTGCCAGAAGAAGTTGCAAATGCAGTAGTTTTTCTTTGTTCTGACAAGGCGTCTTTTATAACCGGTTCAACTTTGGTGATTGATGGTGGGCAGACTGTGGGTATTATTTGATCTATAGAGAATAAGTGTATTTATGCAAGACAATTTTTTGAAGTTCAAGTTAGATGGTAAAACAGCACTAATTACGGGTGCAAGTGGCTTATTAGGTGTCGAGCATGCAAATGCATTATTAAAGTCTGGTGCAAGAGTTATTTTAACTGACATCGGCCTTCAAAAATTAGATAAGATTGGCCATGACCTTAGTGAAACATTTGGCAAAGAGCTTGTGATTTGTAAAATTATGGACGTCACTAATGAGAAAGAAATCCAAAGCGTTTTTGATGAATTAAAAAAAGAAGACATTACCGTTAATATTCTGGTAAATAACGCAGCTATTGACCCAAAAGTTAATAAAGATAAACTCGTTGAAACGTCAAGATTAGAAAATTTTTCACTAGACGATTGGAGTTTTCAATTAAATGTTGGGCTGACGGGTGCAATGTTATGCTCTAAAATTTTTGGTATGGAAATGGCGAGAGTGGGAGAAGGAATAATTTTAAATATTGCATCAGACCTATCCGTATTTGCTCCAGATCAAAGACTTTATAAAAGAACCAAGACAGAATGGAATGAACAGCCTGTAAAGCCTGTAACTTATTCAGTTATTAAGCATGGGTTAATCGGTCTTACTAAATACCTATCAACTTATTGGGCTGATCGAGGAGTGAGGTGTAATGCCTTATCACCGGGAGGGGTTTTTAATGATCAGGATGACACATTTGTAAGTAAACTTAACTCATTAATCCCTTTGGGCCGTATGGCTTATGCGGATGAGTACCAAGCTGCGATACAATTTTTATGCTCGGATGCCTCTTCTTATATGAATGGTCAAAATGTCATAATGGATGGAGGGCGTTCAGTCTGGTGATGGCTTATTTAAATTAACTGCACTAATCAGTATTTGGGCAAAAAATATGAACAAAGTAAAAACAATTTTTAGGATAATGACTCCTAGAGATAGAAAAAGAGCAATAGTTCTGCTGCTGCTAATGTTAATTGGTATGATTTTAGAAGTTATGGGTGTTGGTTTAGTGCTCCCCGCTCTAGTAATTATGGCTCAAATTAACTTGGCTGAAAAGTATCCAATTTTAATTCCACTTTTAAATGATTTTGGAAACCCTGACCAGGCTACAATGGTGGTGTTTGGCATGTTTCTATTAGTTAGCGTATATTTTGTCAAAGCAATATTTCTAACGTACTTATCAATAATCCAAAATGGGTTTGTCTTTGATGTACAGGCCTCTTTATCTGCTCGTCTTTTTTCAGGCTACATGTCAGTATCATACGAGCAGCATCTTTCTAATAACTCAGCAAACATGATTAGAAACATTATTAACGAAGCTGCTCACTTTCAGACATGTATAAGTGCAATGGCTATCGTTATAACAGAGTTGCTTGTGATAGGTGGTGTGGTCATGTTGTTGCTAATGATTGAACCAGAAAGTGTTTTAATTGCAATGTTCGTCTTATACATTATAAATTATCTATTTTATAGAAAAACCAGGGTTCGAATATTAGATTGGGGGAATAAGCGTCAGTCATTTGAGGGGAGGCGGATACAATATTTACAACAAGGTTTAAATAGCTTGAAGATTATAAAAATGTTGGGCAAGGAAAATAATTTTGTAAGACAGTATATGTTGCCTAATTCGGGTGCTGCGGAAATGAGCAGAAAAATGAGTATTATGATTACTCTTCCGCGGTTATGGCTAGAATTTTTGGCGGTTGTTTTTATCGTAGTATTAGTGATTATAAAAGTTCAACAAAAAGAAAGTTTTGAACTAATGCTTCCTACTGTTGGATTGTTTGCAGCAGCAGCTTTTAGGCTAATGCCCTCAGCATACAGGATTGTCTCAAACTTTCAGATTCTGCGCTACTCCTTGCCGGTTACCGAACTGTTGGAACATGAACTAAATGCGTTCGAACAAACAAAAATATCTGTAAGTGATGAAGCTAATTCTAAACTAATTTTCAAAAAAGAAATTTCACTAGAAAATATTAGTTTTTCATATAAAGGATCGAAAACCACAACAATAAATGATGCCCGTATTAATATAAAACGAGGTACTTCCGTAGGTTTCGTCGGAGAAAGTGGTAGTGGTAAAAGTACGTTGATCGATATTACTCTGGGCTTGCTGAAACCTGATAAAGGTGTGGTTTTAGTAGATGGAATAGATATACAGAACAATCTGAGGTCTTGGCAAAGTAATGTCGGTTATGTCCCGCAACATATTTCCTTATCTGACGACACTTTGCGCAGGAATGTGGCTTTTGGTATTGATGACAAAGATATAGATGATGTGGCTTTTGCTAGAGCAATAGAATATGCCCAGCTAACAAATTTTGTCTCAAGTTTAAAAAACAAAGGAGAAACAAAAGTTGGTGAGAATGGTGAAAAGATATCTGGTGGACAGCGTCAGAGAATTGGAATTGCGCGTGCCCTTTATCATAATCCAATGATACTTGTCCTAGATGAGGCGACAAGTGCTCTTGATATAAAGACGGAAGCTGAGTTTATGCAAGTTATTTATGATTTAAATGGCACAGTAACGGTTCTGATAATTTCACATAAAGAATCAATTATTTCCAATTGTGACCAAATTTTAAAACTTTCGGATGGAAAGATTGAGCGAATAAATAATAAAGAAGATACTGTGTCCAGTTGATAAAAATCTCACGAAATAGCTGCGAACCTAATAAGAAAACCATTACACGAATAATTTATAGTTTCTTTAATAAGGATCAATTTAGACCATAATTTTAGTTTTATTCTCTGTGAAAGATGGATTAAGAAACATTTAAAACATTAGCAAATTGATCAAAAGCTTTGAATTTATTCAGAGATAACAACGTTTCAAAACACAATAGGCGGCAGCTATCTAGAGATTCTGCGGCCACCATACAGTTGACGAAGCTGTAAAAACAATAGCGAACGACATAAAAAATGAAAAAAAATATTTTTTATATAGGGTATCAAACCTATTTTTTAGAACTTGCCAAACAAATGGAAACTCATAACTGGGAACCAGTTTATTTTTCTGTTGTTCCTAGTACGAGCTCAACAATACTCTCTGAATATCCAAAAGTAATTGTACATGATCATTATGATGCGATTAGGGGAAAACCACCTGGTGGGTATTTTCCACATCAAACAATCCCAATATGCCCGTTATTCTTAGAAAAGATGGCTCTCCATGAGCGAATTGTCATGAGATTATTTGAAAGAAATGATTCCAATGTAAATAATTTCACTTATAGAGAGCGGATTGAACTTTACAGGGATTTGGTGAAGTTTTGGATATCAACGTTAGAGGATCTTAATCCGCATTACGTGATCTTTGAGGAGGAACCTCATCAAGCTAGTGACTATGTATTGTATGCTATATGTCAAGAGATTAATATTGAAACTATACTGTTCGTAAGGACTCGGTTTCATGAGCGGATGTATGCCGTCCATAACTTTATTAATGGATCAAAAAAGATAACGTCAGAATATCATAGTCAACTTAAATTAGGTGATTATCGTAAACTTGAATTATCGGAATATATGAAGATGTATTTATCTGATATACGTGGTGAATATTCAAATTCGATAAAAGTGCATTTGTATGATCAAGTTGATGAAGTTAAGAACCTTCAAAATAAAAAACTGCACGCCAAATTAAAATTTTTTTATTCTCTTTTTAAATTCAATAAAACTAATTTTTTAATTAGATGGAGGTTGTTTTTTTCACTTAATGGTGTAACTTTATTGAGTGATCAAAAAGTGAAAAATAAACTATTTAAGAATTCTTATCTGACATACAGTTCTTATATATTTTACCGGGTTAAAACACTCATTAAAAAAAGACAATTGAAGATATTTTATAATGTGCTTTCAAAAGAAAAAGTATGTCTAAAAAAGTCGTATGTATTTTGTGCGCTACACTACCAGCCTGAAAAAACAACATGCCCATTGGGTGGTGATTTTGAAGATCAGCTTTATATGTTACAACTGATTTCAGAGGCTCTACCAAGCGATTGGCTTATTTATGTTAAAGATCATCCAAGTCAATTTGTTTCTAGCTACACTAGATATGGTGAACATTTTCGGTCTAAGAGTTTTTATAAAAAAATTATTGAGATTCCCAATGTTAGACTTGTACCTTTAAGTTTTGACACGTTTGATTTAATAGATAATTCCAAACTAGTGGCTACCGTTACTGGTACTAGTGCATGGGAAGCCGTAGTTCGAGGCACTCCTTCACTTGTATTTGGAAGTTGTTGGTTTAAAGGTTGTGAAGGCGTTTTTCCAGTATATTCATATGACAGTATTCATGAAGCGCTGAGGACTATTGAAAGGGGATATACAGTTCAAGCTGATCGTGTCGAGTTGTTTGCAAGTGTTGTTGAAAATTGTTCTTACTCAGGCGTTATTGGTGGAGAAGGAATACGGAAATATTTTAATATTACAGATTATGAAAATGGTGTTGCTCATTCTAGTGCTATAAAAGACCTCTTAGATTTGTGACTTATTATATTTGGAGGGTAAAATGAACAAAAAATCTAAGGCTCCCGTATTAAAGGTAGGTCAACGGCTTATTGGCCTCGACTATGACCCCGTCGTTATTGTTGAGATAGGAATTAATCATGAAGGTTCGTTGGCGGTAGCTTATGAAATGGTGGATGCTGCATTTTTAGCTGGTGCTGAAATCATAAAGCATCAAACACATGTCGTTGAAGATGAAATGAGCAGGTTGGCTAAAACAATAATCCCTGGTAATGCTGATGTTTCAATTTATGAAATTATTGAACGCTGTGCACTCAATGAAAGTGATGAAATCAAGTTAAAGAATTATGTAGAATCTAAAGGAATGATGTTCATTTCGACACCTTTTTCACGAGCGGCAGCAGACAGATTGGAGAGGATGGGTGTTGTTGCGTACAAAATAGGCTCGGGTGAGTGCAATAACCACCCTCTAATAGAGCATATTGGCCAATTTAATAAGCCAATGATTGTCAGTACAGGTATGAACAATATTGAATCTGTAAGAAAAACAGTAAATATACTAGAGAATTTAAATGTTCCATACGCGTTACTTCATACAACAAACCTTTATCCCACGCCATCACATCTGGTACGTTTAGGTGCGATGGAAGAACTGCAAAAAGAGTTCCCTAATGCAGTAGTTGGACTATCAGATCACACCATCAGTAATCTAGCCTGTTTTGGGGCAGTAGCCCTTGGGGCATCTATATTAGAAAGGCATTTTACTGACTCAATGAATAGAGATGGGCCAGATATAGTAAATTCGATGGATCCTTCAGCGCTAAAAGAATTACTAGGTGGGAGCATTGAGTTGGCAAAAATGCGTGGTGGGAAAAAGGAAGCTGCTAAAGAGGAGCAGGTGACAATTGATTTTGCATTTGCGACCGTCGTAGCAATTCAGAATATTGAAAAAGGGCAAACTTTCACTAAAGAAAATATTTGGGTTAAAAGGCCTGGCACTGGAGATATTAAAGCAGAAGACTTTAAGAATATATTAGGAAAAAAGTCTTCGGTGAGTATAACCAATGATGCGCATCTCAAGTGGGAAGATATTAATGAATAAAAAGAAGCTAGTTTTCCTGACAGGAACTCGTGCTGACTTTGGTAAGCTTAAGTCTTTGATATCGATTTCCCAAAAATCAAATGATTATGAAGTTCATATCTTTGCAACAGGAATGCACTTAAATTCAGTATATGGTTCAACGATTGATGAAATAAAAAAAAGTCAGTTTGAAAATATCTATCCATTCATCAATCATGATGCAATAGGAAGCATGGACAAAGCGTTAGCCAAAACAATTGATGGGTTTTCGCATTTTATTGCAGAAATAAACCCTGACTTAATTATCGTTCATGGGGACAGAGTGGAGGCTTTAGCGGGCGCTTTAGTTGGGAGTTTAAATAACATACTTGTTGCACATATTGAAGGTGGAGAAGTGTCAGGCACTATTGATGGCTTGATTAGACATGCAGTGAGTAAAATGTCACACATTCATTTTGTGGCTAATCAAGAAGCTAGATTAAGACTTATCCAGCTTGGCGAATCATCAAAATCAATTTTCATCTTAGGTTCGCCAGATATGGATTTGATGAATTCTGCCACACTGCCCACTCAAAGAAAGGTATTACAATATTACAATATTGATTTCACCAACTATTGTATTGCGATGTTTCACCCTGTCACGACAGAATACAACGATACAAAAAGTAACGTAAAAATATTTGTTGACGCGTTATTAGACAGTAATGACAATTACATCGTTATTTATCCTAATAATGACTTAGGTTCGACTTATATTTTAGAGGAATACGAAAGATTGAAGGGGAATAGTAGATTCAAAATATTCCCATCTTTAAGATTCGAATACTTTCTTGTTTTGTTGAAATCTGCACAGTATATAATTGGTAATTCTAGCGCAGGCATTAGAGAAGCACCATTTTATAATATTCCTACGATTGACATTGGCAGTAGACAAAATAATCGTGCAAAAGACATTTCTATCGTTCATGCTGCTAATAGTTATGATGCAATCGTCAAATCAATTAGCCTTGCCAAAGGTTTGGAATTGTTTGAAGGAAATGAAAAACATAATTTTGGTCATGGTCATAGCGATACATTATTTCTAAATCTTCTCAATGGAAATCAAATTTGGTCCTCTGATTGTCAAAAACAATTTCAAGATATACCTTATGAAGAAAACTAGAATTATTGCAAGAATAGATGTAAAAAATGAATTTGCTATTAAAGGGATTCATTTAGAGGGATTGAGGAAAGTTGGCAATCCGAATAAAATGGCAATAGACTATTATCGCAGTGGCATTGATGAAATAATTTTTATGGATGCCGTTGCTGCGTACTACGACAGAAACAGCTTGAGTGATTTAATTGAAAGTGCATGTAAGGATGTGTTTGTTCCAATTACAGTTGGAGGGGGGATCAGGACTATCGACGACATTAGTCGAGCCTTGAAAAGTGGTGCTGATAAAGTGGCGATTAACACAAAGGCGGTGCAAGACCCGAGTTTCTTAACAAAGGCATCAAAAATATTTGGTTCTCAATGTATTGTTTCTTCCATTGAAGCAAAATTAATTGAAGAAAATAAATGGGAGGTATATTCAGATAATGGCCGAGAACCGAGTGGAATAGATGTTGTTGACTGGGTAAAAAGTGTTCAAAGTCTTGGTGCTGGGGAAATAATGCTCACATCTATTGATCAGGAGGGAACAAAAAGAGGGTTTGATATGGATCTCTATCACATTGTTGCTAAAAATATTTCTATTCCTATTATAGCAAGTGGCGGAATGGGTAATTCTCTTGATGCAGTTGCCTTGCTCAAAGGTGCCAATATTGATGCAATTGCAATGGCGTCAATTTTACATTATCAGATAGAATCCATTCATAATATCAAAAGAACCTTAATTGATAGTAATTTTAAGGTTCGGTTATGAAAATAGCTGTTATTGATTATGACCTTGGCAACGTCCGTAGTATATCGAACGCCTTTAAAAACCAAGGTGCAGATGTGTTCGTAACTAATGATAGAGATCAAATTCTACAGTCAGACGGAGTAATACTTCCTGGTGTAGGGGCTTTTAAATATGGTATGGAGCGTCTTAACGAACACGGTTTGGTTACAATAATTGAAGAATATGTTTCCACTGGAAAACCGTTTATGGGAATTTGTCTTGGAATGCAAATGTTATTTGACAAAAGTAATGAATATGGACAATCAAAAGGTCTTTCTTTGATCCCAGGTCAGGTATACTCGCTTCCGGTTAGCAATACTGGGAGTGAAAAACTTCCACATGTTGCGTGGAGTGAATTACGTTGTAACAATAATGAATGGGTTGATACAATATTACACGGGCTTGGGAGCGGGACTGATGTGTATTTTGTCCATAGTTTTGCAGCGCATCCTGAAGATGAAAGCCATATTTTATCTACTACAAAATATTCAGAATGGGATTTTTGCTCGTCTGTTAAAAAAGATAATATATATGGTTGCCAATTCCATCCAGAAAAGAGTGGTAAGGATGGATTAAAAATAATTGCAAATTTTATAAGGATATGTAGCAAATGAGTTCAAAGCTAGAAGCTTATTACGGTTTACCAAGTGAAGTAAAATTTTGCAAAAAATGTGTCATTTCTAATCAAAGACCTAGTTCAACTGTCGAATTCAAAAGTGTAAAAGGGGAACAAAAAAAAGTTATTAACTTTAATAGTGATGGGATTTGTTCTGCTTGTATTTTTAACGCAGAAAAAGAAACTGGAATTGATTGGAAGCAAAGAGATGATAAGTTAAGAAGTCTTCTTGACCAGTTCAGGAGTAATGATGGTTCTTATGATGTTATCGTTCCGGGGAGTGGTGGTAAAGATAGTGCGTTTACAGCACATGTTTTAAAGTATAAATATGGGATGAACCCTCTCACTGTGACCTGGTCTCCTCACCTTTACACTGATATTGGTTGGAAAAATATGCAAGAGTGGATGCATACTGGTGGCCTTGATAATATTCTTTACACTCCTAGTGGAATTCTTCACAAAGAGATGACCAAAAATGCGTTTCATAATTTACTTCACCCATTCCAGCCATTTATAGTGGGCCAAAGAATTATTGGTCCAGCGATGGCGAAAAAATTTGGTGTAAAGCTAGTTATGTATGGCGAAAATCAAGCAGAATATGGGAACGCTATAGAGGAAAACTCAGATCCAGTGATGAATACTGACTTTTTTTCATCTGATGATGAATTATCTATGAGTTTTGGTGGTGTTTCCATGCAGGAGTATATAGATACAGGCCGGTATACAAGACATGACTTTGCGCCCTACATAGCGCCGAAAAAACAGACCTTAATCGATTCAGGTGTTGAAGTGCATTATCTTGGTTATTATTTAAAATGGGATCCACAAGAATGCTATTATTATTCGGTAGAAAATACTGGATTTAAGGCTAATCCAGTAAGAACAGAGGGAACATATTCAAAATATAGTAGTATCGACGATAAAATAGATCCCTTTCATTATTTCACCACATTGATTAAATTTGGAATAGGGAGGTGTAGTTATGACGCGGCACAAGAAGTTCGAAATGATAAAATCACGAGAGATGAGGCGGCTTATTTAGTTGAAAAATATGATACGGAATTCCCAAATATTTACTTTAAGGCGTTTTTAGAATACATAGACACCACTGAAGAGCAGTTTTGGGAAACGATAAACAGGCATAGAAGTCCACATATATGGACGAAAGTAGATGACGAATGGGTCTTGAGACATACTGCTTCTAAAAGTGGCGCAGATGACTAAAAAAGTTCTCGCTATAATTCCAGCACGAGGTGGGTCTAAAGGTTTACCAAGAAAAAATATTTTGAAACTGGGCGGCATTCCTTTAATTGTATGGAGTATTGAAGCAAGTTTAAACTCACGATACATATCTAAAACTGTTGTGAGCACAGATGATGATGAGATATCAGATGTAGCGGCAAAACATGGTGCCTTCGTAATCAGAAGACCCAGGAGGTTGTCAAATGATACAGCAACTTCTGATGCTGTAGTTCGTCATGCTGTAGAGCTTTTAAAGGCTAATAATGAGGTTTATGATATTGTAATCCTGCTGCAACCAACATCACCTATGCGAACGTATAAGCATATAGATAGTGCCTATGAAGGCTTTATCAGTTCTAATGCAACCGCCCTAATAAGCGTAAGCGAGATTGATAATAAGTGTTTAAAATCTTTTACCAAGAGTTCGGGGGGTGGCTATTTAGAAGCTATTTCTAATAGCCAGTATGCTTTTACAAGACGTCAGGATCTCCCCCCAACATACGTAAGTAACGGTGCATTATATATAATTTTTATTTCCGAGCTTTTAAAAAATAATAGTTTTTTCACGGACAAAACTATTGAATTCTTAATGAATAAATCTACTAGTATTGATATTGATAACTCTGTTGATTTAGAAAATGCTGAGTCAGTCCTAAGGGGAATTAATGGAAATTCATAAGGTGTGCAAGTGATTAAAAAAATAATCCTAAATAATATTTTTTTCCGTGATATGCTCATAATTAATATTAGTTATATATTTTTTTCATTTATAAAAAATTATATTAATAACGGATTTAAGTACTATAAAATCTATAATTTAAAAAAAATCAAAAAATCAAACACTTTAGTGATACTTGGTGCAGGTTCAACAATTAACGATTTAACTATAGATCAATTGAAGTTAATTAATGAATATGATGTGGCAGGTCTTAGTTATAGCTGTGTTCTCCCAATAGTTCAAAATTTTTATTTTTATGAAAGCCCATCTTATTATGAACACAAGCTCATATCCGAGCATGTTCAAAAAGTCTATCCGGCTATCATAAGATCTTCAGAAAAAGGGTTTTTACCAAATTTGTTGTGGAAAAACTCAGAAAATAAGATTTTAAACCGGCACATGGATTTTAAAAATTTTTCTAAACCAATTGTCGTTTCAATTCTCAGTAATAACTTAAAAGTGATTAAATTTACTTATGGATTTTTTAAAAAGTTGAGATTACATAAATATTTTTTAATACAAAAACGTGGCTCTGTGACAGCACTAATACAATTTTCACAAATTCTTGAATATGAAAAAGTGATATTTGTTGGTGTTGACTTAATCGGGCGATATTTTTTTGAGGATTCTGATGAATACAACTCTTTTAATTTTTCAGATCCAAATTTTCCTACAACCAAAAAAGAGAAAGGTGCTCCTCACAGGACAAACGACTCGAGCCTTGGGTTGGGTGTGACAATAGACGAGGTAATAAGATTGATAGTGCATGATTCAAAAATAACTAAATTTTATACATCTAGTTCAAAATCAGTTTTGTCTGAGTTTATTCCTGTCTGGTGTGCTTGTGCTGATAAAAATTAATAATAATTTTTTAATAAAGGTATTGACATATTTGGCTGTGGTTTCTTTTGTGATTCGTGGTTTTCAGGGTAATGTTTACTTCTTATATTTTGGGATTATTTTTGGGTTATTTATATTTTGTTTTCATATCTTAAATAAAATAAAATTACCACTACTAAGTGTTTATTTACTAATTCCCGTCTTCATGTCGGTTGCTTTTACCACTGTAATTAATGGGGTTGATGATGGCTTAATATTTATTCCATTGATGCTATCATCCGTTGGTATAGCTTTGAGTTTAATGAAATTCGAATTCAATGAGATGTTCGCTAGCGGTATATTTTATATTTCCTGGGCATACGTATTTTTTTTAATTGTTTTTTTAGACTATTCTCCTAATAACGTTATTTCCGGTAGTAGAAATCACATATCTGTTTTTTTTATAAATTTATTTGCTCTTTTATACATTTCTCTGCCGAAAAAAAAATCTAATATCCTATTTATTAAATCATTAATTCCAGCAATTTTGGTTTTTATTATTTCGGTATTATCAATAGGAAGTTCAGGAATTTTTTCGTCAGCACTTTTAGTGGTTCTCATTGCGTCCAATTTCTTTTCAAAATATTTTAGAACAGTTATATTTTCATTAATCATTTGTTTTTTTGTTTTTTATAACCCTATAATAAATTACTTATTTGGCATCATCACATTTGATCACGAGGTGATTGAAAAGTTAAAGTTTCAGGGCCCAATTACTGAAAACATTCGCTACAAGATCTGGTATGAATATATTGATAGTCTAAATGTGGGAAGTTTTCTTTGGGGGACAAAGCTAGATAGAGTTTATGCAGGGTTTAGTAATTTACATAATTCTTATATTTTAATGCACTCCCGGATGGGATTTTTTTCTTTTTTAATGGTATTTTTATTTATATCTGCATTTTTCAGGCTTAGAAAAATAGATCCAGCACTAGCTATTATTTTGATAGTAATTAGTCTTCGAGGTTTCACAGATACAACTTTCTTTGCTGGGTCCCACTTTGATTTCATATTGGTTTATTTGCTAATTATTCCGCGAAGCTTTAGTTTGAGTGATGGCTATATAAAAACAATGCAAGTTAAAATTAGATAGATTTTTAATTTTAAAACCCAACTCAAAAATATTCATAAAATAATTATTAAAAATAAGTAAACGATTAAAAATGGAATATTACAAAAATGATTAATTTTAGCTTAAAAGACATTATAAAAAATATTTTAATAGTAATGCCATATGTACGAAAAATATCTAGCCGTTCCCACGTTACTGGAATAATGAACGATAACGAAAAAATAGAGAATCGAGTTAAGGAGCTTACTGATTTATCAAATACTCTGCTCTTTGATGAAATTGTGGTTATGGAGATAGGGCCGGGTAGGAATAGCGACACTATTTTAGGATTTAGTAAGTTAGATTATGTGAAAAAATCTTACGTTAATGACATTTTTAACTATTTTTCTGACAACTTTTGGTTAAAAAATGGAGTTGATTATTCGTCTGGCGACTTGGCTGAGCGTGACTCAAATTCTGTGAATTTCATATATATGTATGATGTTTTGGAGCATGTTAAAAGCCCTAAGTACTTTTTGGAAGAGGTTAGAAGAATACTAAAAAAAGGTGGTACGTTATTCGTTTCTTGGGATCTTAGAGATCATTTTTTTTACATGATGAAAGGCGCTGGTTTGATATGCACAAATACAATGATTTTATCTGGAACTGTCAAATGTTCAATAGAAGCGCTTATGTTAACAGGTTACAGTTAAAGCAATGGTTAGTTATATTTGACAACGTAGGTTTCAAATGTGAGTTAAGAGAAGTATTAACGTCAAAGGTAGCTTCAAAGGTGGCTTTGGATCACTCGGGAGTTTGTGTAGATCCTACTTATAGAGTTACGGCGACTCTAACCTAAGGGAGAAAATTGTTGAATGAGACTATTAGTAATTACGACAGGATTGAATGCAGGTGGTGCGGAGCGGGCACTGTTTAATTTAATACAAAATGGACTTAGAGAGGAATGCACATTGCATGTTGTGTCGTTAAGAGATTCCTCCCATTATGGAAAGCTATTGCGATCACAGGAAGTTGATGTTACATGTTTAGGTCTTCAAAATCCCTTATATTTTCCAATAGCAATGGTCAGACTCTTCTTATTGATTAATAAATTCAAACCTGAATTAATTCAGGGGTGGATGTATCATGGCAACATGGTTGCCCTTTTAGCAAGCGCTTTTGTTTTTTATAAGGTTAATGTCATCTGGGGTATACGGCAGTCTCTTTATGATATTAAGAAAGAAAAGGTTCTTACTCGGTTTACAATTAAAATTAATGCTTTATTCTCCTTTCTGGCCGATCATATTATCTATAACTCTCAAGTGGCAATGGTACAACATCAATCTATTGGTTTTGATTCTAAAGGGTCGTTGTATGTCCCCAACGGCTTTGATATGGCTGTATGGAAGCCCAAAAAAAAGATAAAAGAGGATTTAAGGCTTAGGCTAAATATAGCACCAACTTCATTTGTGATCGGATATATTGGAAGATTCCATGATCAAAAAAACATACCAATGATTTTTGATGCGTTAGAGGCCCATCTCAAGAGTAACCCAGATTTGGTTTTCCTTATAATAGGTGAAGGCACTACTAGGAATAATCCATTACTTTCTTCGAGCTATAACAAATTGCCGCCCAATCAGGTCATTTCCCTAGGTATAAGGCATGATGTGGATGATGTTATCCAATGCCTTGATTTACTGTGTCTGAGCTCTTCTTGGGGGGAGGGCTTCCCAAATGTACTTGGGGAAGCTATGTCTGTTGGAGTCCCATGCATTACTACAAATGTTGGTGATAGTGCAATTGTAGTAGAAGGAGTTGGTTGGGTAGTCGATCCAGATGATGTAGAGGCTTTTAAGTTATCTATTGGTTTAGCGCTCCAAGAGTCTAAAGATGTTTTTAAAAAAAGATCGTTGGCCTCTATTAAAAGAATCTATGACAATTACCAAATACAGTCGGTAGTCAACAAGTATATCGAAATTTATTCATCTCTTAGATAAAAATATTATGTGTGGTTTTGCTGGTTTTTTAAACCAAAACTCTAAGCAGAGTTTTGATATAGAAGAAATTCTTAATAAGATGGGAAACGTGATTTCTCATAGAGGGCCTGATGGTAGTGGCATCTGGTACGAAGAAGCAGTGGGTTCAGTTGGGCTCGTTCACCGTAGATTATCAATTTTAGATTTGTCCAAAGCGGGTCATCAGCCTATGGTTTCATCTTCTGGTAGATATGTGCTTGTCTACAATGGGGAAATATACAACCATCTTTTCTTGCGGGAATTAATTGGTGAAGGAATTGAATGGACTGGAAGTTCAGATACAGAGACATTGTTAGTCTGTATTCAAGAACTTGGATTAGAATTAACTTTGGAAAAAGTAGATGGAATGTTCTCATTTGCTCTCTGGGATCGTAACTGTAATACGATAACTTTAGCTAGAGATAGAATGGGAGAGAAGCCTTTGTATTATGGGTTTCAAAAAGATACGCTTCTTTTCGGGTCTGATTTGATAAGCTTAAAACAGCATCCGGATTTTTTAAATGAGATTAGCCGAAATTCAGTCGCTTTACTTTTGAAATATGGATATGTCCCAGCCCCGTATTCTATTTATGGTAATATCTTTAAGCTGCCACCTGGCGGTCTAATCCAAATTGATACACTAAGTAAAAAAGTTGAAGTTCAATATTACTGGAATTTCAAAGAGGTTGTGGAAGAGCAGCAAAAAAATACTTATAGTCGAGGATATGGACAGGCAGTCAAAGATCTAGATGTCATTCTTCTTGATTCAGTTGAGCAACAAATGATTTCTGATGTGCCGTTGGGGTGTTTTTTATCTGGCGGTATTGATTCTTCTGCAATAGTTGCTTTGGCGCAGTCTCAAAGTTCCAGCCAGATAAATACGTTTTCGATCGGATATAGCGATCAGCAGTTTAATGAGGCTGAAAATGCAAAAGCTGTTTCACATTACTTGGGCACAAAACACACTGAGTTATACATCACAGAGAACGATGCTCTAGATATTATACCTGAGCTATCAAAGATATATACGGAGCCATTTGCTGACCCATCCCAAATACCAATGTTTATGCTGGCTCAGATGACGCGGAATCACGTAACCGTTGCGCTGTCTGGCGACGGCGGAGATGAACTATTCTCAGGCTACAGTAGGCATCTTTTCATTCATCAATATTGGCCGACTATTTCAAAACTTCCCAAGTTTTTGCGGGAATTTGTTAAGAACAGTATTGCAACCCTGCCACCAAATCGTTGGAATGATGTATTCTCTTCAGTTAAAGGCTTTATTCCTAAAAGGTATCATCAACGAAATATAGGCGAAAAACTATACAAAATATCGCAAACTATGGAATCTAATTCTTCAAATGGATTATATAACTCCCTTGTTAGTAAATGGACTAACCCTGAGGAAGTCGTACTAGGTGTTGATTGGGGTTCGATGAGTCAATGTTCGATAGAGGATGTCAATTTTGGGAACGAAGTTGAAAAGATTATGGCACAAGATTCCACTCACTACTTGCCGGATGATGTTCTCTGTAAGGTAGACAGGGCGACTATGTTCGCTAGCTTGGAATCTAGAAGTCCATTCTTAGGCCGAAATGTTGTTGAGTTTGCATGGAGCTTGCCACATAGTTATAAAATTAGGAACGGAGTAGGTAAATCGATACTGCGAGACGTTTTATACAACTACGTACCTAAAGAATTGATTGACAGGCCCAAAATGGGTTTTGATACCCCGATTGGATGCTGGCTAAGGGGGGCGCTGAAGCCCTGGGCTAACGATCTTCTGAACGATGAATTGATTGAGCGTCAAGGTTACTTTGATATAAGTGTAGTTAGAAAAATCTGGTCGCAGCACCAATCTGGATTATACAATATGGAAAATAAACTTTGGCCTATATTAATATTTCAATCGTGGCTACTAGCGAATGAATTATGAATTTATGGAGAACAAAAATGTTAGTGAAACTAGCTTTGGCGCGTTTTTCTGTAAACTGTAGAAAATAACCATCTATTGGTATGTTAAGTATGGGCAAATGGACAACGATAGCTACGCTTGGAGTATTTTAAATAAACATGTTAATAAATTATGTATTTGGGGAAGTTGTTGGAAAAGTTTAGAACTGGGTCCTGGTGATGGAATATTACCAGTACTTTTAGCTTCATCATTAGGTAGTAGATAGTAGAAGTGTTGATTTAGAAGATGTGGGTGACTTTATTAATAAAGATATTTTCAAATATGAATTTCAGATAAATCGGTTTAAAGAATCCTATCCAAGCATTGGTGTGGCTAGAATTAATGCCAATATGGGAATTGCAAATTTGTTAAAATCTCTGGGCTAAAAATATGTGGACACCGGTTTTTCATAACCAAATCCAACTGAAGATACATTGTATTTTTTTCACAGGTAGTGTCTTAACATGTTTGGCTTACGGGCTTTATTTAAGCATATCCTGACTATTTCCCTATTAAAAGCGTAGCCCATAAAAATTTATATATATGTCAAAAGAATGCATAATTACGAAGAAATTCGAATACTATTTATTATGAAAAAAATATTATTTATTGTTAATGTAGACTGGTTCTTCATATCCCACAGGCTTCCCTTAGCTATTAGTGCGATAGAAAAGGGCTATGAAGTACATATACTTTCAGAGGGGACTGGTCAGCGCGAATTTCTTGAAGGGAATGGAATAATTGTTCACGATGCAAAATGGTCCAGACTTAAACAGGGTTCTAATGTTTTTAAAGAAATTTTGGATATTTTCATACACATTAAAAATATAAAGCCAGATCTATTGCATTTAGTTACGATCAAGCCAGTTTTGTTGGGGGGATTAGTATCTAGAGTTCTCAGGACCTCTGCAGTAGTTTCGGCTATTTCAGGGCTCGGGTTTATCTATTCTAGTAGTGGCTATTATGCAACCGTACGCCGATGGATGGTTTCTTTGTTATACCATATTGCGTTGGGTCATAAAAATCAGAAAGTAATTTTTCAAAATAAAGATGATAGAAAAAGGCTTTTAAAGACAAGTGCAAAACTGGCAGAAAAGTCAGTTTTGATACCAGGTTCTGGAGTAGACTTGTCGTTATTTTTCCCAAAGCCTCAAATCTCAGGTGATCCAATTTTTATGTTTGTTGGAAGACTTTTGGAGAGCAAAGGGGTCAGAGAATTTGTTAGGTCAGCAGAAATATTAAGTGGTAGTTCTATTTCTGCTAGGTTCGTCCTGGTTGGAAATATAGATTCTTCAAATCCCGAATCAATTACTCAAAACGACCTCTCCCAATGGAAAAGTGAAGGCTGTGTTGAAATATGGGGACATAAGCCTGATATGTTCAATGTTATGCCACTCGCTAGTGTTGTGGTTTTACCTTCATATTATGGAGAGGGGCTTCCTAAAGCTTTAATTGAAGCTGCAGCCTGCGGCCGGGCTGTGATTACGACTGATCATCCCGGATGCCGTGACGCAATTCAGCCAGAGATTACCGGTCTTTTAATTCCAGTCAAAGACTCACAAGCGTTAGCTGATGCTATGCGTTACTTAATTCTTGAACCAGAAGAGTGCTTGAAAATGGGGAAGGCTGGGAGAGAGTTAGCAGATATGAAGTTTGATATTAATAAAGTTATTGATTATCACATGAGTATTTATAGTAATCTCTTAGAGGCGCCTTGAATGGAAAATATATTAGTTACTGGGTCTTCAGGGTTTGTTGGGAAGAGTCTTCTCAAGGTCCTTAGTGGGAATGTCAGAGTGCTATCGCGCCAAAATCAAACTAATGTTGAAACTATAATTTGCGATTTTGAGAATCAATCTATTCCAAAAAATAGTTTTGTAGGTATAGATACAGTTTACCACCTTGCTGGGTTGGCACATGACATGCGTGAGACAGACGATCTGCGTGGTCTTTACAAAAAACTTAACGTCGATGTTACTGTTAGATTAGCAGAGTTAGCCGTGGAAAATGGGGTAAAACGGTTTGTATTTGTTAGCTCTGTTAAGGCTGGTGGGATATCTGTGAATAAAGAACCAGCTGACGAGACATTTCAATCTATTCCTGATGGTATTTATGGCCAAACTAAGCGGGATGCCGAGTTGAAATTGCTCGAAATAGGAAGAGCTTCTGATATGAAGGTATCTATTATTCGACCTGCTTTGGTCTATGGTCCAGATGTCAAAGGTCATCTTCATTTAATGCTATCAGCAATCAAGAGTGGTTGGTTTCCGCCTTTACCAGAAACAGGAAATCGGCGGTCTATGATTCATGTAGACGATTTAGTTCAAGCAATATTGTTAATCGCTCATGATTATAGAGGAGATGGAGGGATTTTTATTGCGACGGATGGGGTGCCCTACTCAGCTAGATCAATATACATGGGTATTTGCATATCCGCTGGACGAAGTGTGCCTAGGTGGACGACACCAAATGTGGTATTTACTGCTCTGAAACTCTGTAGCCGGTCTTTAAGATATAAATTAGATAAGCTATTTGGCAGTGAATACTACTCTTCTGCAAAATTAGAGAAGTTGGGGTTTGTGGCAAACCACAAGCTCACTGATAGAAAAATTATTATTAATAAACACACCGTGTAACATTTTGGATTGATATTTTATGAAAGTCAGACTCATTGCAAAGCTTGATGTGAAGCCCCCTTTAGTCGTAAAGCCGATTCACTTTGAAGGTTTAAGGGAAATTGATACGCCTTTAAACCTAGCTAAAAAATACTACCGGCAGGGTGCAGATGAAATTTACTATATTGACATCGTTGCATCACTTTACCAGAGGGAAATCTTATTCAATTACATCGAAGATACAGCTAAAAATTTATATATCCCATTAGCGGTCGGTGGCGGTGTAAGTTGCATTGAAGACTTTTCCAAGTTGTTTCATTCGGGTGCAGATAAAGTTGTTATAAATACTCACGCTGTTCAAAATAATCCAGAGATTATTAATGAAGCAGCTAAGATTTTTGGAAATCAATCTGTTGTTGTAAATATTGAGTCTAAAAAAGTCGGTAATTCTTGGGAGTGTTTAACTGATTGCGGTCGAATCTCTAGTGGAATAGATGTGTTTGATTGGGCTAAAGAAGTTGAGCAGCGGGGAGCTGGCGAAATCCTTCTTCAGTCAGTAGACATGGATGGTCGTCAGAGTGGTTTTGACTTAGAGCTTGGGGAAACGGTTGTGAATTTGGTTAACATACCTGTTGTCATTGCTAGTGGAGCAGGGTCCTTAGAAGATATAAGGGACGCTGCCTTATTAATACGCCCCAGCGGCATTGCAGTCGCTAGCTTGCTTCATTTTGAAAAATTCACATTTGCAGATATAAAACGTTTTTTGACTAACAATGGAATTGAGGTATCGGCGTGAAGGATCTTATTGGTATAGTAGATTACGGTGTTTCTGGAAACATTTTTAGCGTACGACGGGCTCTAGAGGAGGCTGGTGCAGATGTATTTATTATTAGTAAGCCATCTGATTTCCATCGTGCGAGCAAGCTAGTGATTCCTGGGGTTGGAAGCTTTAAGGATGCAATGAAACATCTGAGTGAGAATGACTTAATTAAGCCTATACAATCTTTTGAAAATCCAATACTTGGGATTTGCTTAGGAATGCATATATTAGCAACTGTGGGTTACGAATATGGCAGGTCCGAAGGGTTGGGTTTAATTGATGCCGAAGTAGTTGCTTTAAGAACTGATTCAGTTACGCCACATTTAGGGTTTCAAAGAATTGATGTGGTCAAATCTAATAGTTTGTTAACTAACTGTGAAGGCCGAGAGTTTTATTTTATGCATTCGTTTGAAATAGTAAAAACTCCTAATGTGGCCTCTACCAGTGAGTATTCAAATCACAAATTCATCTCTTCAATACACGATGGTAATGTTTATGGTGTCCAATTTCATCCTGAAAAAAGTCGTCAGGCAGGAATTGATTTATTTAAAAACTTTATTAATATTTAGAAATATATGATTGCAAATAAAAATACTCAAAAAAGATATAACTTGCCTGATAATGTTACATATTGTGTGGAATGTACCATTTCAAATCAAAGACCAAGAATAACATTTGATGCCCTCGGTGTTTGCTCAGCTTGTAATTATGCTAAGTTAAAAAGGACTGAAATAGATTGGAATCGTAGAGATACTGAGCTTAAAGAACTGTGTGACAAGCATAGAAAGAATGATGGTTCATATGATGTAATTGTTCCATCAAGTGGTGGTAAAGATAGCGCTTTTGTCGCATATCAACTCAAATATAAATATGGAATGAACCCACTTACTGTCACATGGTCTCCGCACTTATGGACTAAGGATGGCTTTGATAATTTTCAGCAACATATTCATGTAGGTGGATTTGACAATGTGTTAGGAACTCCAAACGGATTAGTTCATCGTAAGCTAACTAAAATATCTTTTGAAATTTTAGGGGACCCTTTCCAGCCATTCATTTATGGCCAAACTAACTATCCGATGCAAATGGCGCTCAAACATAATGTTGCACTCATTATGTATGGTGAGAATGGCGAGGTGGAGTATGGTGGGAGTATGAAGAATGCCTATAAACCCAACCGTGATTGGCGCTCGGACCATAAAGATCACTACTTTTCGGGACTTGCTCCAGAGGATTTAACTGCATACGGGATTGAATTTAATGACCTGATTCCCTATATGGCACCAGATCAGAGTAAATTAGAAGCACTTGGTCTTGACATCCATTTTTTTGGTTACTATAAAAAATGGATTCCACAGGAACTTTACTACCATGCTGTTGAGAATACCGGATTCAAACCAAAGTCGTCTAGAAACGAAGGTACATATTCCAAATATGCATCTTTTGATGACAAGCTTGATGGTTTTCATTATTACTTGGCATTTATTAAGTTTGGAATTGCAAGGGCTACGTCTGATGCAGCTCACGAAATAAGAGATGGGCATATCACAAGAGATGAGGGAGTTGCTTTGGTTAAAAGATTTGACGGAGAATTCCCATTAGAGCATTTTAAGGTGTTTTTGGAATATTGTGATATTTCTGAAGAATATTTTTACGAAATAATTGATAGTTGGCGGTCTCCTCATTTATGGATAAAAAATGGAAAGGATTGGTCTTTGAAGGATCCTATATGGAGAGCCCTCCCTAGCTATGATCAATGACAAAAAAATCATCGCTATTATCCCAGCGAGAGGTGGTAGTAAACGATTACTAGGTAAGAATACTAAACTTCTGTGTGGGAAGCCTTTAATATCTTGGACGATTGAAGCCGCGAAAAAGAGCAAGTATCTAGACACCACCGTAATAACCAGTGATGATGACGTGGTTCGAAAGATTGCTAATGATTATGATGTTGCTTTTCTACAACGTCCTGAACTGCTTGCAAATGATAATGCAGTGTCGGCAGACGTTTTATTGCATGCGCTTAATGCTCAAAAAATAGAGTTCGATCTTGTTGTTCTGTTGCAACCAACTAGCCCTTTGCGCACCCATTACCAAATTGATCAGGCCATAGAGGTGCTCCTTGAAAAGAATGCGAAATCTATAGTTTCAGTCTGTAAATCTGATCACAGCCCTATTTGGTCCAATCTATTGCCCGAAGATTTATCTATGAAGGGATTTATGCTCGATAAATATGCAGCACAGCGAAGCCAAGATTTAGAAGTCTTCTATCGCCTCAATGGGGCTATTTATATTGTAAATATTATAGATTTTGTGCGAGAGAAAAAGTTTTTAACTGATGAATCGTTTGCATTTTTGATGAACCAGCAAGATTCAATTGATATAGATACAGAGTATGATTTTATATGTGCTGAAGCGCTCATGGCACACAAACTTGGGACATGAATATTATATTATGAATAAATGTTTTATTATTGCAGAAGCTGGGGTTAATCATAATGGGTCAAAACTTTTGGCATTTGAACTCGTCGAAATTGCAGCGAAAGCTGGTGCTGACGCAATTAAATTCCAGACTTTCTCAGCAGACGAGTTGGTGCGGAAGGGCACAGATAAAGCCTCTTATCAAAAAACAGAAACGGGTGGAGGCGACCAACACTCGATGCTAAAGATGCTCGAAATGTCAAAAACAATGCACTTTGAGCTAATTGACCACTGTAAGCTTAATAATATTGAATTTATGTCTACGGCGTTCGATAAAGATAGCTTAGATTTTTTGCTGAAGCACGGGATGAAGCGAATTAAAATCCCATCAGGGGAGATCACTAATCACCCTTTTATTCGCCATGTTGCGTCAAAAAATTTGCCAATTATTATGTCCACAGGTATGTGTACTATGGACGAAGTTGTTGAAGCTCAGTTAGTCATTCTAAAAGAGCGAGTTGCTCGCGGCTTTACTACAAGACTTGAGAGTATATTAACCATATTACACTGCACTTCAAACTATCCAGCATTACCAGAAGATATTAACCTCAGGGCTATGGTGGCTATTGCTGAGTTGACTGGAATGCCTATAGGTTATTCGGACCACACGCTAGGATTGGCTGTGTCAACCGCTGCAGTTGCCATGGGTGCTGTAGTTATAGAGAAACATTTCTCTAAGTCACGGAGCTTGACTGGTCCAGATCATAAAGCATCTTTGGAACCTGATGAGTTAACTGAGCTCGTTAAAAGTGTCTCCATAGTGACTAAGGCATTAGGTTCCAAACATAAACACCCCACAGAAAATGAATTACCAATACGAGAATTAGTTAGGCGCAGCGTAACACTTAACAAAGATGTAGAATTAGGTTCTTCCATAACGTTAGATGACATTACCCTTAAAAGGCCAGGTACTGGGATACTTCCTAAATATATTAACGAAATCATTGGTAAGAAGGCAGTCGCCCATCTGTATTCAGGCGATACTTTAAATTGGTCAGATATAGCATAATGAGAAAGATATGCTATATAACTGGCACGCGGGCAGACTTTGGGCTCATGAGAAGCACTTTGCAAAAAGTTAATGATGATGATGATTTGTGCTTAGAAGTCATTGTTACTGGCATGCATTTGTTAGGTGACTACGGGCACACCTCTAACGAAATATATGACGCAAATTTTAAAGTTATTAGTGAAGTTGGTGTTGAACTCTCAGGAGCTTCAGGCTTAGAGATGTCCATTGCACTAGGCGCTCAAGTGGTTGGTATCACTAACGCCTTGGAGCAAAACACACCAGATCTGGTTTTGTTGCTTGGCGATCGTGGTGAGATGCTAGCTGGTGCGATTGCCTCAATACATTTAAATATTCCAATAGTTCACATTCATGGCGGCGAGCGTTCAGGTTCTGTGGATGAATCAATTCGGCACGCTATCTCAAAGATTTCACATTATCATTTAGTCTCAACTAATAATTCTAAAGATCGGTTAATAAAGATGGGTGAGGTAAGTGATAATGTTTTTGTCACAGGTGCTCCTGGGTTAGATGGAATAGGATTGGTTCAGCCTATGTGCAAAAAAACCTTACTTGAAAAGTACGGCGTCAATGGGGAGAAACCTTTTTTCCTGTTGTTGTTCCATCCTGTAGTTCAACAGTTAAGCGAAGTAGAAAAACAAGTAACTATAGTTTTAGAAAGTTTACTTTCTTTTAAAGTCCAAATACTTACCCTGATGCCTAATGCTGATGCGGGATCTCAGGCTATTGTAAAAACAATAATGAAATATAAGCTGGAAAATAAAATCAGTACAGCAATACACGTTAATAGAGGCGATTTTTTATCACTCGTTTCAGAAGCTGCAGTTCTTGTGGGAAATTCTAGTAGTGGTATTATTGAGGCCGCATCTTTAGGAACGCCAGTTCTTAATATAGGAAATAGGCAAAACTTTAGAGAGCGGAGTAATAATGTTATAGATGTACCAGTTGAAAAAGAAAAAATAGAAGAGGGCGTTCGCAATGCAATGTCACTCGACATCTCAATTTTTGATAATATTTATGGAGATGGTGAAGCATCAGATAGAATCTTAAATTTGTTAAAGTGCTTGGATATAAATCCTAAGATATTGGACAAATTGAATGCCTACTAAATTATCTCTTGTTGGAGCAGGTGGCCACGCGATGGTTGTAGTTGAGACAGTATGTGATGTGGACTCGGCATTAGAAATAAATATTTTTGATGAAACACCAGCAAAAGATTGTTTTGTAAGGGGGCACGTTATTAATTTATTGCGTGACTTGGACGAGTTACATAATTACTTTCATATAGCGATTGGAGACAATGCTTCACGTGCTAGGATTAGTAAAAGAGCTATTGAATATCAAAAAAAGCCTTTTAGTGTAGTGCACCCCAGTGCCATTGTTTCTGTAAGTTCTATACTAGAAGCTGGGGTATTCTTGGCTGCCAACTCAATTATTGCATCAAATAGCGTTGTCAAAGCTGGATGTATTATCAATCATGCTACTGTGATTGACCATAATTGCTTAGTTGGGGAGTATTCACATATTGCCCCAAATGCTGTTTTAGGGGGAGGAGTTACAATAGGCAAGCAATGTTTAATTGGTGCGGGCGCTGTTATTCTTCCAAATATATATATAGGTGACTATTCAGTTGTTGGCGCAGGCGCAGTCGTTACAAAAAATGTGCCTAATCATTCAACATATGTAGGTAATCCAGCTAAGCCGATGGGAGAGGTATGAGCGATATACGAGAAATCATAGTCCCTCTAGATTGCAGTCTGTTGGACGCATTAAATGTTTTAAACTCAAGTGAGTATTTGATCTTACTTGCTGTTGACCAGAAAGGGGTATTAGTTAGAACCATAACCGATGGTGATGTAAGACGTCTTATACTAGAGAGAAAAGATGTAAATGTCCGCATTGATGAGTTTTCAGTACAAAATCCTGTCGTTGTTTCTACTAGTGCAACTGATGCTGATGTCCTTAAGTTGATGAGGCTGAATGAAATCAATCTCATACCCATTATAGACGCGTCAGGCCGGCCTGTTGGCATCCATATGAAAGCAAATATTGATAAAACCATATTGCTTTCAGCCCCACATATGGGTGATCATGAGCAGCATTATGTTAGAGAAGCTTTTGATAGTAATTGGATAGCACCGATCGGTCCAAACGTTGATGCTTTTGAAAAGGAGATTTCAGATTATGTTGGTGGATCTCATGTTGCTGTTGTTAACTCAGGAACTGCAGCTATCCATCTTGCTTTAAGGCTGTTAAATATATCTCACGGTGATTTTGTTTTTTGTCAAAGTTTTACATTTATAGCTAGTGTCAATCCGGTTTTATATCAATGTGCAACTCCAGTTTTTATAGACTCTGAACACAGCACTTGGAACATGTGTCCATTAGCTTTGGAGAGCGCGCTAGAAGTTCATCAAGCAACAAATAATTTACCTAAAGCAATAATTGTTGTACATCTTTATGGCAATAGCGCTCGTATGAAAGAAATACTGAATGTCGCTAATGCGTATGGTGTGCCAGTGATTGAGGATGCTGCTGAGTCAATAGGGAGCTTTTATCAAGGGAAACACACAGGCACCATGGGGAAGTTTGGTATTTTTTCTTTTAATGGCAATAAAATAATCACCACTTCTGGCGGTGGTGCGTTAATTTCTCACGATAAAGATATGATTAATAAGGCTCGGTTCTTGTCAACGCAAGCGAAAGATCAGGCTCCACACTATGAACACTCAGAAGTAGGGTATAACTATCGAATGAGTAATGTTTTGGCAGGTATAGGGAGAGGTCAACTTGAAGTTTTAGACCAGCGAGTTCGTACTAGGCGTGCTGTCTTACAGAAGTATAAAGATAAATTGTCACATATTACTCACATAAGCTGGATGCCTGACGTGGCTGATGATTACTCAAATTGTTGGCTTTCAGTATTAAGTATTGATCCTAAAAAAACTAATGTGACACCAAAAATATTGATTCAAGCTTTATTCGACCAACAAATCGAAGCCCGTCATGTTTGGAAGCCAATGCATCAACAAAAACTATTTGCTAATAACGATTATTATTTTTTAAAAGATAAAAGTTTTTGTGACTATCTTTTTGAAACTGGTGTATGCCTACCTTCATCTTCAAGCATTACAATTAGTCAGCAGGATTTTGTTATTGAAAGCATTATTAAGGTATTTACTGGTAATAACTCTGAAAATATGGACTGATATGAGCCGCTACTTAAATGTATTGTTAGCTATTTTTTTAATTTTTCTGTTTTTTGTGCCGTTGATCTGTATATCTATTTTAGTCCTCGTTACATCTAAAGGCCCAGTGTTATACTTTTCAAAACGTATTGGTAAAAATGGGGATGTTTTTTTTATGCCAAAATTTAGATCAATGATGCCAGACACTCCCGTTGTTGCTACAGACTTGCTTGGCAGTCCTGATAAATACCTAACCCCTGTTGGATGTTTTCTGCGTAAGACTAGCCTAGATGAACTGCCACAGTTGTTGTCTGTGCTTAAAGGAGATATGAATTTTGTTGGCCCTCGTCCTGCATTATTCAACCAGATTGATTTAATTTCATTACGTGACAAAAAGGGTGTTAATAAATTGACGCCAGGTATTACAGGTTGGGCACAAGTAAATGGTAGGGATGAATTATCAATCCCAGAAAAAGTTTCTTTTGATGTTGAATACATTCAGAAACAATCATTTCTTTTTGACTTGAAAATAATTTGGAAGACTGCCCTAAAAGTAATTAAACGTGACGGAATTTTATAACGGTTTGATCTAGTAGATAGGTAGCATACCAATGCAATTTAATCTGCGCTTACATTCCAAATTTTAACGTAAGAGATCAGATTTACACACTTAATGCCAAAACTAAATAAGGTACACCCCTTGAAGAAAGATTTAAAATTAATAGTTAGATTGATTGAACTTCGCGTGATCGAGCCAGTTCTCTTTTTGTGCCGGTCTTTGTTTGGCTCTGAAGAAAAATATTACAGTGCAGTAATGAGTTTAAGAAATTTGATTCGTTCTATAGGAGGGCTTAGCCTTACTGCTAACATAGAACAGTCAAAACCACGTGCTAATACTTACACTGATAGATTTAATGCTGAAACTAGAGTTCTAGAAATTGGCTGTGGCGAATTAGGATTAGGGTTTCACCTCATTAAATACTTGCCCCCGGGCGCTTATGTCGGAGTAGATATATCTCGGCCTACGTTAAAGACTGCAGAAAATATAATTAAAAATGATGTCCAATTGACAGAAAAGATTCCAAAGGTGTTGGTAACGAAAAACGCGAATGACGTGGGGCGTATAGCTCAGGAGCAAAAGTCTAACACTTTTATTTTTAACAGCGTTTTTACTCACATGAGTGCTACATTGATAGAAGATTATTTAATGATGTTAGGTCAATTACCTGGACCTAATCTGACAGTGATAGGCGACATTTGTGTACCTAACTCAGGGGGCTCCTTTCAAGAAAGGGGCGTCGACTTCAGGTACACAGTTGCAGACTTCAAAAAGTTATGTGGGAATACTAATTGGAAATGTGATACACAAAAAGATTCTAATTCCACAGACGTTTATACAAGCTACATATTTACCTTAACGCAACATTAGATATTCGTTTTTTCCATATATTCATCATGCAACTGCTGATTTCAAAAAGAGCATCAGTGCCCACGGTAGACAAGCATTTTTTTAGTATTAAGGTGATCTATAATCGGGCAGCTTCGGAATATAGACTAGGGGGGATAAATCTATTTCCGAAGGTTTATTTTCCAGAGGCTAACGACACAAAGACACAAAACGCTCTTTAATCTAGATTGACTAAAGATAATCTAGATTCTTCTATAAAGAGGCTTGACCTTAGGCTGAGATAGGTTCTTCATCGAAAAAGTCTTAAAAGTATGTCACTCATTCAAATGGAACTCATAGCTTTTCGTATACTACCCGTGTAAAAAAACTGGAAATAAAATGTCAAAAAAAATCTGTGTATTGGTTAGCAAACAGGTATTGCTAGATTATGCGATCTGGAGAGCCTTGGTAGACAAAGAAATTCAAAAAATAGAATTTGTATTTTTTGACTTTGAGTCATTTCTTATCTTTAGTGACAGCAAAGTAACACACAAAGCTCTGCATAGCAGTATGAAAATGTTTACGAAGGGGCTTGTGCTCCCGTTTGGATGCCGACCAAGAGACTTGCCATATTTGGCTAGTTACGTAATCGCTGCGTTTTTAAAATTAATTTCATTCATAAGTGGAGATTCTTATCAGAAGATCAAATTTTATTTAAAAATTTTAGCTGTAAAAAGATACAGTCTGGACGAAGGTTTTGATGAAGTCTGGCTTTCGTGGTCCAAAAAAACCAAGGTTGAACGTATTCTTTTAAATATGTTGTCGAAGAATGGAATTCGCTGCCACTTCGTGCCTGACGCCCTAGTGGCTGAGCTCTATACTATGGGACAAGCCCAAGATGAGGTGATTTCCAAGCATAGGCCGTTCTTTGTTGTGCATCATGAAGGTCTTGCTGAGAGCACCATTGCTAATAAAGAGGTTCCCAAAGAACAGCTGATTTTGAAACAATTTTCATGCCCTCAAATTACAAAGCCTGTAACAAGACAAAAACAATTCAATATTCTATTCCTAGCCCAAAAAACAGTAGGTGAAGAATGGGAAGCAACCAATACTGCCTCTCAGATATCTAGGATCCAGAACTTGTATTCAGTAATCAATAAGTTAGGTTTAAATGAGAACGTCAAATTTTTCTACCGCCAACGACCTCTTAAAGAGCATGATGACAACATCAGAAAAATAAAAGCATTTTGTGGTGAGCTTAATTTGCACTTCGTCGATGCAAACAACCATTCACTGTTCGATTGCATCCTATCTTCAGACTTTGTGATTAGTGAGTTCACAAGCGCTTTTGTTTACTCGAGAGGAATGCCAGTGAGGTTCATGTATATGGACCAGAGCTTTGCAGAAGCTACAAGGCGATTCCCTATAGTAAAATCTCAATATTACGAAGATCTCGAGGCTGGCGCAATCGTTGACGAGTCGGCTATTCTTAATAGCTTAACGAACGAATTACAAACATATCAAGGCAGCCAACACATTATTTTAGGAGACCACTGATGTCGATCTTGAGAGGATGGTCATTTATAAAACGAGCCATCCGCACCAGAGTAATTCTAACAGAATTCGATAAGCTATGCCCGTTTCAAGGTGCCATCGCAAAGGAAGGATTTTGTTCGCTTGAGTTGACTGATCAAACATTAATCAGGCTACAAACAGAGTTGCGACCTATGTTGGAATGCGAGCAACACGAAATATATTTCAACTTTGAAGCAGTGGAAGCTATGGAGGAACTTCTGGTCCTAGTTAAGCCAGTGGTTAAGGCATATGTTGGTGAAAACGTTTTTCTCGATGGTATAAACTTCGACGTTAAAAATGGTGGATTAGCTGATCAAAATATTTCATCTAATTGGCACACGGATAACGTAGGTACTCGCATCAAGGTATTCGTTTGCCTGAATGGTAATGGAGAATTTCCTACATTAATAATACCATCTACACAGAGACTTCATTCAGCATCTAGTTGGATATTCAATTCTACGGTTGAATTCTTTCGTTGGGTTGGCTTATCTCAGCACGCCAAAATAGCCAACCAGAAATCACTGATCCATAAAGCAGGAACCATTAACATTTTTGACACAAACTTGCTCCATCGGGGGTGCTACGAAAAGGATGTTGGAAAACGTATTTTGCTCCAGCTCGAATTCTCTAACCCAGACAAGCACAGTGTAGCGTATGGTCCAATCGGAACAACTTATGAGAACTCTTTCAAGTTTTCAGGTGATTGTCTCAAAGTTCCTGAGTTTGAACAGCTCTTGGATTATCGAAGGGTTCAAAAGAGTGGTGATGGCTGTTTAGCTTATAAAAGTCAGCAGTAACTACTAAATCATACGTTCGCCATCTTAATATATCTCCATCAACAGCTTGCTACACAACTAATATTATCTTTGTGAGTTAACGAAAATGCACAATTTTTTAAAAAGAATCATTTTTTTACCACGATCTGCAAAGCAAGGTGGTTTGTTTTTTACAGATTCTATTTTGCTCATAGGCGCCCTTTGGCTATCGTTTTCATTACGCTTGGATAATTGGTACTGGCCCCGTGGAGGTGTGAATAATCCAATAGTATTGTTGGTATTGTTTGCTCCGGTGTTTGCCGTGCCTGTGTTTGCTCACTTTGGACTTTATAGGGCTATTATTCGGTACTTAGGCATGAGAGCTGTATGGTCCATTGTGAAGGCCGTTATGGTGTATTCAGCACTATGGGGGTTGGTTGCCTTTTTAAGCGGTGTGCAGGGGGTGCCGCGGTCTGTTGTGGCCATTAATGCCATGGTGGCTGTGTTGGCTGTTGGTGGTTCTCGTATGTTTGCGCGTTGGTTGCTTCGTAAGATTGAAGATTCAGTTATTGTGAGGGGTGGCGCTGGCGCAGCCCTGTATCACCAAACGCGGGTAGTGATTTTTGGCGCAGGTGCTGCAGGCCGGCAATTGGCCGTTGGTTTGGGGCAAAGTCGTGAATGTATCTTACTTGCTTTTGTGGATGATGGAATTGAGCTACACGGGCGAGACTTGATGGATGTGCCCATTATATCCCAAGACAAATTACAGGGGTTTGTGGTTAGTCATCAGGTGGATGACATATTACTTGCCATGCCATCTATTTCTCGCAAACAACGTAGTGTAATTATAGAACACCTGCGTCCCTTGAATGTACGTACTCGTACTTTGCCAGGGTTGATTGCAATGGCCCAAGGGAAAGCGGACTATGCAGATCTACATGATTTGGATATCAACGATTTGTTGGCACGGGAACCGGCAGAACCAGACGAAGTAATGCTACAACAGCAAGTCACTGGTAAAACCGTTATGGTGACTGGTGCAGGGGGTAGCATTGGTAGCGAGCTTTGTCGGCAAATATTGCAGCGTAAACCAAAGGTATTGTTATTATTTGAGCTAAGCGAATTTGCGCTCTATACCTTGCACAATGAATTGCTAGATACGCTTCATTTCCTCACCTCACCTCAGGCTAGCAGGGAACAGCGTAATAACGGTGCTGTTGGTCTAGTGCCCACTATAATTCCGTTGCTGGGTTCAGTGGCGGATGAAAACCGTGTAAGTGACGTTATATTAACGTGGAACCCCAACATTATTTACCATGCCGCTGCGGTAAAGCATGTGCCTATTGTTGAACACAATATAGCCGAATGTGTAAAAAGCAATGTATTAGGCACCTTGGTAATGGCCAAGGTGGCTATAGAGCGACGGGTAGAGCGCTTTATACTGGTTAGTACAGATAAAGCGGTTAATCCCACCAATGCCATGGGTGCAAGCAAGCGTTGCTGTGAGCTGGTTTTACAAGCCTTGGCAGCGGAACAAAGTCCTTCATTCGAACCTATGTGGGATGGAAGGCCTTCTGCACAAGTTCCCCGTACTACCCAATTGGCCATGGTTCGTTTTGGCAATGTATTAGGTTCTTCTGGCTCTGTGGTGCCTTACTTTAGGCAACAAATTGCCCAGGGCGGCCCAATTACTTTAACTCATCAAGATATTATCCGTTACTTTATGACCATTCCCGAAGCTGCTCAGTTAGTGATGCAAACCGGTGCAATGGCAGGTAGCTCTAGTGTGGCTGGCGGCGCTAGCAAAGGTATAGGTGCTGCTGTAGGTGCTCATATTGGTGATAGTAGGATTAGTAGTGAGGCCGAAGTGTATGTGCTAGATATGGGTGAGCCGGTTAAAATAATTGACCTTGCACGTAGGATGGTTGAACTTTCTGGCTTTAGAGTGAAAGATGAAACTTCACCAGAAGGCGATATTGCTATTGAAGTGGTTGGCTTACGCCCAGGTGAAAAGCTCTATGAAGAGCTGCTGATAGGCAATAACCCACAAGCCACTGAACATCCGCGAATTATGAAAGCTAATGAAAAGTTTTTACCATGGAGTGAACTACAACCCATGATCACGACATTGCGTATTGCAGCGGTGAACGGTGATGTGATGATGATACGTAGTATGTTGCAACTGCTGGTGCCTGAATATAAACCTGATGAAACAGTTGTGGATTGGGTGTATCGGGAGCAAATAGCTCAGGCTGGGAGGCTGGAGCGTTGAAAGTAGTGGTGCATTCTTATTTTGACATGTTCACCTATAAAGCCATGGATGGTGTTGCGTTTGTACTAAGTTATGCAGTATTGCTGACTATATTTTCAACCTTTGACTTAGGTAAGGCCCATGGTAAAACCGCGAAAAATAATAGAGATAGATTCAACAGATCCAGCTCCTTAAATATTTCATCGCGGTCGCGTCGCTTTGCCAGCCACCCTTTAGCATGATTTTTTCCAGTGGCTCGCCTTGCTCTAATAGGTCAAGTGCAGCACCCACCCTAAATGAATGGCCACTGAGCAGTGGGGTGTTTTTATCCGAATGGATCATTCCCTGAAGGGTTTTCAGTATCACGCTGACAGAAGATGGAGAAAGGTGTTGCCCTATATTGCCGTGCCGTCTGATGGATCTTAATACGTATCCGTTGTCACCGACAATATTTTTCCATTGATGCAAAAGTGTTAATAGTACTTCGCTAATGGGTATTATTTTGCCAGTACCAAATTGATCGGTTTTGGAAAAATTAAGTCTGATCACAGGCTTGCCATTAGGTGCTTGAGAAATGTCCGTAAATTTAAAGGCGCATAATTCTGATCGCCTGCGCATGGTTTCATAACCGAGTCGTAGTAATACCTGATTTCTAATGCCCATGACGCTGTTATCACAATTGTCTAATAGCTGATTAAGCAAGGTTTTGATTAGTGGCGTGGCTTGTTCTTGCGCTCTGCCTATTTTTCGGTGCATGCGTTTGAGGGCTAAAACCACTTCAGGTTCTTTGGTGGGGTCGTGATTTTTGGATAACTGTAATATTGTCCCAAGGCTATTAATCCGACGGCGTATGGTTGCACTCTTTGCAGACTGACTAAGGTAGTCAACATAATTGGCCAAGGCTTCGGCATTAGCGGGGATGGGGTGTAATTGATTTTCGGTGCACCATTTCTCGTATTGAATAAAATCAGAACGGTAGGCGCGAATAGTGTTTTCAGCAAACGCACCATCAAATTTGGCTAATATACGGTCTATCATGGTATTATCTCCAGATAAGGTTATATAAACACATAATGGTATTTATAATATCATAATAGGTATTAAAGTGATATCTTCAAATCAAATTAGAGCAGCTCGGGCCCTTTTAGGTTGGAGTGGTAATGATCTTGCCAATAAAAGTGGGGTTGGCATAACGACCCTCCGCCGTTATGAATTGCAGGATGGCATCCCTTCTGCGAATACCAATGTATTAATGTCCATAAAAACAACATTTGAGGCTTCCGGCATCGAATTCACAGGTGATCCTTTAGTTAGTCCAGGCGTGGTTCTGCATTTAAACCGGGATACTTAAAAGGTCCCTACAGCCTAGGTTTCATAAGCCTTTACTCTCTCAATCAGGAGGTGTTTATATTGAAGGATTCAGTCAAATCTATTGCTACTTTGTTGCCCAGTCCCAGACTTCTTCCCGATGAGTCTGAGGCGGAATTTCAATCAAGCGTACAAGGCCTGCTCTCCGAACTGGACAAGCCTTCTCCTCTTAATGTTGCGCTTGTGACTCAGCTAAATGAATGCCTGTGGTGGATTAAGCGGCATACGGTAGATAAAGAGCTCCTGCTGCATGAGTCTATGGCTAAGATATTATGTAGGGCTGATACTTATAGAGATGTCTATGATAATCATTTGGTCTCCGCTGCCCTTGAGGGTTTCTTTGCAGGTAATGCCAGTAAGAAGGATGAACAGTGGGTAAATGATTTATTGAAGGAAGCCAAATTAACAGTGTCAGATCTTCGGGCACGCGGCTTTAAGGATGCGGCCAAGCACATTAAAATGGCAGATGAATTAATACATCGCCAGTATCAGACGATGCGACATCTACAGAAGAGCATTGACGCGGTGGACTTTAAGTCCCGGTTGATCAAGCGAATGGACCTTGAATTGACCACTTTTGAAAATAACGCCCTCGCTATCGATGCCAAGTCCTCCTAAAACCCTTACCAGCCGTCGCAATGCGCAACGATCAACAGGCCCTACAAGCACCGAGGGTAAGTTGGCGAGCAGTCGAAACTCACGAAAGCACGGTCTTACTGTACAGGTTGATTTTGAATCATCGGACGTCTATGCGTCCCTAAAGAGCTTGCTTTCTGAAGAAGGCTTTTCATCTTTTATGGCAGCTGATATAGCCACCAGTTTGCTACATTACCGACGTGTGATGGATGCCTATTACGATACCTATACCAGTCCCGAGCCGGTCAATGAGCTTATGCGTGATATGAGCGTGACGGATTCGATGCCCATCTTTAGGGAAATGCTCAGTGAGCCCGATGATGTGCGTGACATGGCAGCCTTTTTTGCCAATATGCAAAGGAAGGAGCAGCGCAAAGGTGGCCCTGTTTCTCGTCGTACAGTGGATTGCCACAAGTTAATTCGCTACCAGCGCCATGCTATTTCCCGCCTCCCTAAGGCCATTCGGCCTGCATAAAAAGTAACAAAACGAAGCCAATTTAGAATGTGCCTATTTTAGCGTAGGGCTTTTTCTGGCCTGCGATAAATGCCTTTATCGTGTTTAAGCCTCGAAGGTGGTCTTTTATCGCTAGGGAAGCATGCTAATTACGGTAATTCCCGATGACAGGCGATGAAGGCAGGACGTTACTTTAGATGGGTATATTTCCAAAACTTCAATGCAGGGCTTAAACTACTCGGCAAGGCTAGTTGAAATCGATTATAATCATGGTCAAATTGCTTTCAATTACGGATTGACATGAAAACTGCCCTCATTACTGGTGTTACCGGCCAAGATGGTGCCTACCTTGCAGAATTTCTTTTGCAAAAAGGCTACATCGTCCATGGCGTAAAGCGCCGGTCGTCTCTTTTTAATACTGCTCGTATCGATCGCCTGATCGAAGCATCTGCTCGTGGAGATTGTGAATTCCACTTTCACCATGGTGATATGACGGATTCCTCGAGTCTTTTCAATATTATTCAAAAAACGCAACCTGATGAAATCTACAATCTGGCAGCGCAGTCCCACGTGGCTGTATCTTTTGAAGAACCAGAATACACTGCTAATGCTGATGGCACGGGCGTATTGCGTGTTTTAGAAGCCATTCGTAGTTTGGGGTTGGAGAATAAAACCCGTTTTTATCAAGCATCTACTTCTGAACTTTATGGCAAGGTTCAGGAAGTTCCTCAAACTGAAACAACTCCCTTTTATCCTCGTAGTCCATATGCTGTTGCTAAATTGTATGCCTATTGGATCACCATCAATTACCGTGAAGCGTATGGTATTTATGCCTGTAACGGCATTTTATTTAACCATGAGTCGCCGTTGCGTGGTGAAACCTTTGTTACTCGTAAAATCACTCGTGCGCTTGCGCGTATTAGTTTGGGAACACAGGATTGTTTGTCTCTAGGTAATATGGATGCCAAGCGGGATTGGGGCCATGCTAAAGACTATGTACGTATGCAATGGCTTATGTTGCAGCAGGAAGAAGCGGATGATTTTGTTATCGCTACAGGGGAACAATACAGCGTTCGCGAATTTGTTGAAATTGCCTGTGCTAAATTGGGTATAACAATTATTTGGCGTGGTGAAGGGGTGGAAGAAAAAGGCTACGATGCTAATGGCAATTGTATTGTTGCGGTGGACTCAAAGTACTTCCGTCCTACAGAGGTAGAGACCCTGCTGGGTGATGCAACTAAGGCGAAGACTTTATTAGGCTGGGAGCCTGAAATTAGCTTTGATGAGTTAGTTTCCGAGATGGTTGACTATGACCTTGCTGAAGCAAAGGTAGAGCAGCAAACGGGTGTTTTGCCTCGCCTGGTGAGTAACCTTATATGAGTTTTGGGTTTGAGATATTTGAATCAGAAAATGTTACAGGTGTTTATGCTATAACACCTTCTGTTGCTACAGATGACCGTGGTGATATATGGACGTCTTTTTTGAAAGGTGATATAGAAACCTTGTTGCCTGACAACTTGTCTTTTAAACACGATAAGTTCTCTCAGTCTAAGTATAATGTGCTCAGGGGCATCCACGGTGATTCTAAGTCATGGAAGCTTGTCACATGTGTTTATGGAGAAATCACCCAGGTGGTGGTTGATTTACGCAAAGATTCGAACACCTATTTGAAGTGGCAAAGCTACAAAATAAACAAAGAAGAACAGAAAATGGTATTGATTCCACCAGGATGTGGCAATGCTTATTATGTGAGTAGTGAACACGCTGTGTACCACTATAAGTTGGCTTATGAAGGAGCCTATATAGACGCGACTGAGCAATTTTCAGTACGTTGGGATGATCCAAGTGTCGGAGTTAAATGGCCGGTGTCGCAGCCGCTTTTGTCTAAGCGGGATTTGGAAGCGCCGTTTGTTAAATGAAACCTCTTGCGTTGCTCGCAATAACCAGTTAATTATAGAGATTATTATGACTACAGAATATAGAGATGGTGAGCAATTGTTAGCCCGCCACATTCCAGCTGATGAAGCATGGAAAGATGGGCTTAACTTTTTTTCTCAGGATGAAGAATACATACAAGTAGGTAGCTGGGGCTATGATACTGGCACGGCACTTAAGCCACATGTACACAACCATGTGCCACGGGAAGTAACGGTCACTCAAGAAGTATTGTACGTGCGCCGTGGTTCAATCAAGGCGCGGATATTTGGTTTGCAGGATCAACCTATAGCTGAGTTTGATGCCAGTGAGGGTGACGTGGTCATTTTGCTGCGTGGTGGTCATGGATATGACATCATCGAAGATGGCACGCAAGTATTGGAAGTGAAAAACGGCCCCTATTTGGGTGCTGAGGTTGATAGGCGTCGAATTTAGGATAAAGAGTTAGAAATGACAAAAGAATTTATTATGCAAATGCGCCCTTGGTTTGGTGCAGAAGAAAAGCAAGCCCTCATGGAATACATGGATGAGGATGGTTTTTTAACCGAGTTTAAAAAGACTGAAGCCTTTGAGCAAAGTATTGCTCACTATACGGGTGCTAAGCATTGTGTGGTTGTTAATAATGGCACTATTAGTTTAACACTGGCGGCTATGGCCGCTGGAGTTGAAGCAGGTGACGAAGTTATTGTGCCCAATTACACCATGATAGCTACGCCAAACGCTCTACGCATGTTTGGTGCAGTGCCTGTGTTTGTGGATGTAGAACCTAAAACCCTGTGTTTAGATATTAACTTGGTTAAAAAAGCCATCACACCTAAAACGAAAGCCATTGTTTTGGTTGTAGCCAATGGTCGAGCTCCTGTTGTGGGTATTGAAGCTTTCCAGCAACTTTGTGATCAGCATGGTCTTGTGCTCATTGAAGATGCTGCACAAGGTTTAGGTAGCTACTATCCGGATGCTGCACATACCGGCACCAAAGGCCTGGTAGGAAGTTTTTCTTTTTCTGCACCTAAAATTATTTCTACAGGCCAAGGTGGCGCCTTGGTGACTAACGACGATGCTGTGGCAGATCAGCTGAGAAGGTTAAAAGACTTTGGTAGGGCAAGTGGTGGTAACGATATTCACGACAGCTTAGGCTTTAACTTCAAATTCACCGAACTGCAAGCGGTGATAGGGTTGTGCCAAATGGATAAGTTGGCAGCTCGCGTTGTACGCAAAAAAGTGATTTGGCAGCAATATGCGGATCAATTGGAAAGCTGCTCACAAGTTAAGTTATTTGAGCATGATTTGACTATCACCACACCTTGGTTTATTGATGCTTTGGTTGAACAACGAGAAGCATTAGGCGTGTTTTTAAAAGCGGAAATGATTGGCACTCGAGTAATGTACCCGCCAATTACACAACAAAAGGTATATGGCATTACTGGGAGTTACCCTGTTGCAGAAGATATTGGTCATAATGGACTGTGGCTTCCATCGTCGAACCAATTGACTGACGTTGACATCACACGTATTTGTGATGCTATTAAGGATTTTTACGCCTAGATGAGTGATCTAGCGCCATTAGTTACTTTTGCCCCTGTGGTTATGGCGGGTGGAGTGGGTAGTCGCTTGTGGCCATTGTCGCGCGCGTCTTACCCTAAGCAGTACCAAGTGTTGGTGGATAATCCTCACAACCACACGATGCTGCAACAGACGTTTGGCCGGTTGCATGGGTTAAATCAAATCCATAGTCAGCTCATTTGTAACCAAGATCATCGCTTTCTGGCAGCAGAGCAGCTGCGTAGCTTGGGTCAAGGCTCTGATATTGTTTTAGAACCAATGGGGCGTAACACTGCTCCAGCGGTAATTATTGCGGCCTTGCGCTTAAAGGCGTTGGGTTGTGACGTGCCTATGTTGGTGCTATCGGCAGACCATGCGATTAAAGATGAGCAAGCCTTCAAAAAAGCGCTCTGCGAAGCCCATGAGTTAGCATTATTAGGCCACATCGTTACTTTAGGTATTACGCCTAGTTTTGCATGTACGGGCTATGGCTATATTGGTTGTGGGCAGCGTGTGTTGGACACATCTGGGTTTGAGGTAGAGCGATTTGTGGAAAAGCCTGACTTGGCCACTGCACGAGCCTATTTGGATTCAGGCAAATACCAGTGGAATAGTGGAATGTTTGTGATGCAACCAAGTGTGCTGTTAAAGCAGGCTGCCATCCATTGTGCAAGTTTGCTACACCAATGCCAGCAAGTGGTTGAGGGCGCAACGAATGACTTAGATTTTGTAAGGTTACCCACAGAGCTGTTTGCTCAGTGTGAAAATATTTCTTTAGATTACGCCATCATGGAACGCACAGATAAATCGGTTGTTGTGCCAGTGACCTGTGGATGGAGTGATGTAGGCGACCTTAATGCGTTATGGCAAACCAATGACAAAGATGCCGATGGTAATGTGCTTTCCGGTGATGCTGTGGCACTGAATAGTAGCAAGTGCATCATAAAATCGGAACATCGCCTAGTGACGGCTTTGGGCGTAGAGAGTTTGGCCATAGTAGAAACCAAAGACACTGTTTTAGTAGCAAAATTAGACGCCTCTCAAAGTGTTAAAGATCTTGTGGGCTTGTTAAAAGGACGTGGTGAGCTAGAGGATCAGCGAGAAGTTCATCGCCCATGGGGTAGTTACGACAGTGTAGATTCCGGCCCAAATTATCAAGTGAAACGCATTACAGTAAAACCAGGTGCACGTTTGAGTTTACAAAAACACCAATATCGAGCCGAACACTGGGTAGTGGTTGAAGGGCAGGCTAAGGTGCATGTCGATGGCATTGATCACCTGCTGAAAGCCAATGATTCCATTTATATACCTGTGGGTGCTGTGCATTGTTTGGCCAATGAAACCGATGAAACATTACATTTGGTTGAAGTTCAATCGGGCAGCTACTTGGGTGAAGATGATATCGAAAGGCTTGACGATTTGTATGGGCGTAAATAATATTTCTAGTGGATTGATAAAATGAAGTTGAAACTGCATCTTGCACGATTGTCGTTATTACGCTGGGGTATTACTGCATCACCTTTGAGAGAAGGTCGCTATGTAGACTCTATTGGTGGAGAATCAATAGAGTTGAGCCATTCTGGTTTTAATGTGAACTGGATGCAACAGCTGGGCATTGAGGCTAGAACTATTGTAGAGCTAGGTGCTTACGATGGTGGCGACGCACTAAGGTTTTCAAAAAAGTTGCCTAATTGCAGAATAGTGACGGTAGAAGCGGACCCGGTGCGTGTAGAAACTGTAAGAGCTCATTTACGTGACACTCATGCGCAAGTTATCCATGCTGCTGTGTGTGATATCGATGGCCCCGTTGATTGG
>Ga0209815_1000181_pt1 | contig 48796 bp, 44 predicted proteins | sample CoawatmetaG00DNA_FD_187507 | JGI IMG/M metagenome (GOLD analysis project Ga0209815, IMG submission 187507) | Marine microbial communities from the West Antarctic Peninsula - Coastal water metaG002-DNA (SPAdes) (version 2) | ecosystem: Environmental > Aquatic > Marine > Coastal ...
TTGTTGTTCCATATACTCAAGATACTGTAAGTGATTGATAATCAGCATACATAAGATATCTTAATTTACCTGGTAAATTGGTGATATGTTTATGTGTTTGGGGTGTCGATGGGGTACTAAGAGACATCTCTTTGTCTCTATTAATTCTCTTTAAGTTTATAATGTGGGGAGTATTGGGGAATCCGTAGTCATTAAGGAGTCATTAAGGAGTAAGTAATGCGTGTAACGAGGGAACAGTAGGGGTGTGCATGGGGCTGAGACTGGCAGTGTGCATGGGGCTGAGACAAAAAGACGGATTTAAATCAATGAAAATTTAGCTTTTCCAGAAAACTTTTGAAAAAAATATTCGTTTCCTGAGAGGGGGTGCTGTGCGTATGACATATAATAACCCTCAACCCCGAGACGTCTAAAAAAATTTTTTATCTTTGCTAAAATAAACACTATGAAAAAGAAAACTAAAAAGAAAGTAAAAACAACAAAAGGATATTAATATGAAAAAAATGACAAACCCATTTATAGGCTCTGACAATGTAGACGGCTTATATGTAAAGGACGGTAGACTAATGAATGAACGTGAGGACGGTGAGACTGGTATAGCACAGGCTTCTCGTTATAGAAAGCAAATGAAAAAACAATACAAGATTGATTGTATAGCGGACGGTATTGAGCGTGCTGAGATGAGAAAAAAAATGGATCGTTTCGATAAATACGATTACTAAATAATTTATTTGTTGACTGTTGAGAAGGGGTTGGATGCATTGATTTGATGTTCACCCCCTTTTTTTTATATCCATGACAAGAACCTGTCATACTCATGATAGCTTAAAAACAAACTCGTCATAGCCTAACTAATTGGTTTCTATTCTTTTATATTTATTTATGACAAGATGACAAGAATAAAGTAGTTATTCTATAAAGAAAAGTATAAAGAAGAGTAGTGTATATATATATATATAAATAGAAAACTTTTTTTTATCATATTGTCATATTATATTTTAAATATAATTCTTTACTTTATTTTATTTTATTATCTTTGCAGCAAATTAAATCAATTTAAATTCTATTACAATGCAAGAACAGGGATACGTACCTAAGGACCTTCACTTCGATGAGTCTGCTCGTGAAAAACTAATATCGGGAATCTCCAAAATATCTAATGCAGTTAAGAGTACTCTTGGGCCACAAGGGCAGACAGTGCTTATTGAATCTACAGAACATACTCAAGGATTAACAGTAACTAAAGATGGTGTTACTGTAGCTAAGAGTATATTCCTTATTGATCCTGTAGAGAACTTAGCGGTTAGGATGATGAAGCAAGCTTCGGAGAAGACGGCTAACACCGCAGGTGATGGAACCACTACAGCAATTGTTTTGACTGAGGCATTAGTAAAGGCTGGTCAGAAGTATATTAGTAAAAAGGATAATACTATCCAGGTTGTTAGAGAGATTAGAGCTGCAGGGGATAAGCTATTAGAAAGAATTAAAAAAGAGTCAAGAGAGGTAACTGACGAAATGCTTGTAGATATTGCAACTATCTCTGCAAATAACGACAAGGAGATTGGCGATATCATTGCTAAGGCATACAAAGAGGTTGGTAGAGATGGTATAGTTACTGTAGAGAGATCTCAAACTGATAAGACATATGCTGAGGTCACTAATGGTATAAAGGTTGATAGAGGGTATACTTCTACAATGTTCATTAATGACCAAAGAAAAGACGAGTGTATTTTGGAAGGGGTTAAGGTTCTCTTATGCGATACTGAGATTACTAATATCCTGCAAATTGAGAATATACTTAAACCAATTATTAATTCTGGTGACAAATTACTGATCATAGGTAACTGTTCTACTAATGTTATTAATACTTTAGCTGCAAATGTGCAGCGTAATGGGTTAAAGTTCTGTAATATTATGGTACCATCCTTTGGATACAAGGCTCACGAGCTAATGCAAGACATCGCATTCTCTGTAGGAGCTAAATATTTTTCAGAACAAACAGGAGATGACTTATCTTTAATCAGAATGGAGGACTTAGGTATAGCTGATAAAGTTATAGTAGGTAAAGACTCTACCATTATTATTAAGGATGGTGAGATTACTAAGGAAATAGAGGATCGTGTAGAAGAGCTTAGAGTGCAGCAAACAACTTTAACAGCAAAACATGAGCGTGAGTTTGTGAATGAGCGTATAGCGTCCTTAATTGGAGGTATAGGCTGTATTCAAGTAGGTGCTACATCAGACATTGAGCAAAAAGAAAAATTCGACAGAGTCGATGACTCTGTCTGTGCAGTGCGTTCCGCACTACAGGAAGGAATTGTAGCGGGAGGTGGGTTGTTATTATCTACTTTAGCTAAAGAGTTTAAGGGAGATAGTGCATGTGATAGAATATTAAAGGAAACTTTAGAAGCACCTATAGCACAGATATTAAAAAATGCAGGATTAGATGTTACTAAAATATATACTAAAGCATTAAAAGAAAATGAAGGTTATAATGTGGTTACTGGTGAATTTGGGGATATGTTTGAGATGGGTGTTATTGATCCTGCTAAGGTTACAATACAAGCCCTATCTAACGCAATCAGCGTTGCAACCACAATACTTACTACGAACGCTATTATTACTCATGCAAGAATTCATACCGATGCTTAAGTTTTTAAAAAGTTTATTTACTTTAAAGGAGAGTGGAAACCAAAGATTATTAAGAAAAATAAAAGAATATGAAACCAATAGGTAAGTACATTGTAATTAAAATGATTAAAGAAGAGCTTAGAACTGAGTCTGGTCTTTTATTGTCTGCTCAAGATGCTTCAGAGTTTAGGTATAAAAAAGGAGAAGTAATTAAGGAAGGTACTGATGTGAGTGTTATTACTACTGGAGATATAATTTACTATGATGCAGGAGCTGGTCATAATATGTTAATTGAAGAAAATCCTTACACCATTATTCAGGAGAGAGATGTCGTTGTTGTTTTATAAATTCATTCATCTCTATAATCATATTTCTATAAACCTTATCCATATAAGAGGCATCATGTCTAAATAAAGGATTTGCCCTTGGTGTCTCACCAATCTCCTCTCCGTTAAGTTTCTTGTATATAGTATTTATAAGTCGCTTACCCTTATATGATAACTCATATAGAGTTGTTTCATTACCCTGTCTCTTTCTCCAAACATGTATCCATCCTTCTTTAAGGAGCTCATGAAACCTGGACTCATCCCAAGACATACACTCTTCAAACTCTTTAAACTTTGTTTTATTGAATATTTGTTCGCTGTATAGAAAGAATAACATGTCTATAGCGGGAGTTCCGACTTTGTATTTGGCTTTAGCCCAATACCTTATCACCCTCCAGTACTTCATGTAATCATGAGAGGGTTGAACTCTATCATAATTCTTACGTATTATATTAGCCATTAAATTTAATTTGTATCTTTGCAATACCAAAAGTAGTAAATAAATATTATTATCTTTGTCAAAATATTAAAAAATAAATTATGCCAGATAAAGTAAAGAAAACTGTAGTTAAAAGAAAAAACAGAGTAACCGCTGTAAAAAATGCAGACGGAACTACCACTAAGACAAGAGTTCGTAGAGATGGTACTACTAAGAAAGTAAAGACTTATAAAGGTAAAAAAACGGTTGCATCTAAAGTTGTTAAATATAGAAAGGATGGTTCTAAGAAAAAAGTAGTAACAAGACCTGGAGATAAAACAGGTACAGTTGTTAAAACTTTTAATAAGAAAGGAAAGAAAACTGGCTCTTATAACAAAAAGAAAAATTTAAAAGATAATATAAAGGGTTTAGGGGTTGCTGCTAAAGCAGTATTGACTACTGGAGCTTTAGCTTCTGCTGGAGCTTTAGTTCCCGCTGTACAATTATTGGGTGGTGCAACTGCTACTTCAGCCGCAGGTTTACTTGGAAGAGGAGCTGTAAATAAACTTAAAAAATTAAAACCAAAGAAAGCTATGCAAAATGCAGCTAATTGGATTAAGAAAGGAGTTAAGAATAAAATTCAAACAGGTAATAGAAAAGGAAGAACTAAAAGATAATGGCTGGTAGAACTAAAAAGAAATTTCCACAGATTAAAAAAGCTAACGAAGGTAAGTTTACTAAGTGGGCAATGAATAACGGATTTAAAGATGCGTGTAGTGGTGCTTCTGCTGTAATGAAAAATACAAGTAATTATTCTAAGTCAGTAGTAGAAATGGCAAACTATGCTAAGAACTTTGGATGTAAAACAAAATAATATGATTAAAGAAATTAAATGTAAATGGAACTCGTTATTGAATATATTAATGTTTGATACAGATAAATGCCCTTACAAAACCTGTACTTGTAAAAAGTAATTATGAAAAGAACTCGAATAGAACCAAAATCAAAAGGCTTAGGAGATACTATAGAAAAATTTACCAGAGCTACAGGAGTAAAAAAAGTAGTAGACACAGTAGTAGAAGCAACAGGAAGTAAGGGATGCGGTTGTGGTGCAAGAAAAGATAATCTTAATAGAATGTTCCCTTACAAAAATAAATAAAAAAATGGCATATCAAAAATTACAAACCAGAGAAGCTTTAGCAGTAATAACATCAGATGATGTTCGTATACCTGATCCTAACACAGTTGTTGTATTAGATACGGCTACAGGAGCTACAGTAGGTGCAGCTGCATTTAATGTTGCAAATACATTAACAGATGTAGGTACTGAGTTTTTATCTGCAGGTATAAGCACAGGGGCTATTGTATATAACACTACAGCAGGAAAGGCATACCATGTTGTATCTGTGGATAGTAACACTCAGATTACTTTATCTGGATCTACTGCAGGAGGTGCTACTGATTCATATAGTATTTATACTAAACCTACAATTGGATGTACTCTATTTGTTGGTACAACAGGTAATGTTAGAGTTCAGATGGCACAACAAAATGGAAACACTTCAACAGCAGCAACACCAGCTAATGAGGCGGTAACCTACAAAAATATTGCAGACGGATCTTTCTTGCCAATACAGGTAGTTAGGGTAGATGATAATACTACCGCTACTGATATTATAGCAATGTGGTAATATGAATTGGATACAAACAAGCACATTAATTGAAGAGATAATATATATTTCTACTTCTACCAAATAAAAAATGACTAAAGAATTGAAAGATACAGTAGAAGTAATCGCTGCCAATGGAGGAGCGTTAGGATTAACATTAGTACAGTGTAATGAAATGCTTCAATTTATTTCACTTACACTCGCAATAGGATTTACACTTTATAAGTTTATTAAGAAAACAAAGTAATCATGAAATATTTTACCTTACAGGAATTTGATTCCTCTGATAAGCCAGGCTCAGGTAAATATATGGATGATGATTTCTTAGAGATGTTAGATTGTGCTCGTGAAGAAGCACAGATTCCTTTTAAAATTAATAGTGGGTTTCGTACTGAAGCTAAGAATAATGATATCTATAAGGGTTTAGGTAAGGATCCAGTTAGATCTTCTCATTTAAAAGGATATGCAGCGGATATACACTGCACTAATTCAAAACACAGATCAATAATAGTTAGAGCTTTAATTAATGTCGGTTATACAAGATTGGGGATTGCAAAATCATTCATACATGTAGACAACGATCCTGATAAGTCTGACGCAATTTGGTTATATTAATATGGCAACGAAAGGAAGAACAGGAAAAAAAGTATGTTGGGAGTATGGTAAGGGAAAATACTGTGGTATATTAATAGCAAGTAAAGAAACTTCTACTCATAGATACGCAAAAACAGAAAACGGAAAGATTAAGTCTTTACCTAAAAATAAAAAATAATGGCTAAGAAATTTAAGGTGCATAATATGTATAGCAAGAGTGGAATAAAGAAAGTTGCTAAAACTATGAAAGACCATTTAGCTTTAAAGAAAAAAGGTTATAATCATACTCCAAAGAAAAATAAGTAATGGCAACTCCAAGAAAGGGAAAGGCTAAAGTAAAAATTACCTCAACAGGTAAGAGGATTAGTTATGGTCAGGCAGGAAAAGCTAAAGGAGGTGGTCCGAGAGTTAAACCAGGAACGTCAAAAGGAGATGCTTATTGTGCAAGAAGCTATGGAATAAAAATGGGATTACCTATAGGTAAAAGAAATGATCCTAACACACCTAATAACTTATCTCGTAAGAGGTGGGGGTGTGTAGGTAAAAAATCAAGACGATGATAAAAAATATATTAGGAGGTTTGTTTGGTAAGGTTGTTGAGCATGCTGAAGGAATATTAGATGAGATTATTACTACAGATGAGGAGAGAGATAGAGCGAAGCTTGCTATAAAAAAAATTATGTTGGATGCCGAAAGAGAGGCTTTCAATAAAGAAGTAGAAGACCGAAAGGATGCAAGGTCATTATATAAGGACGATGCTATTATTCAAAAAATATTAGCAGCACTTTTTACCTTAGGATACTTTGCACTTACCTACACTATGTTTAAGTATTTCGTTCTCCACGAAGTTATTTTATCTGAATATGAGATAGGATTTATATCTACTGTATTTGGGGCTATGTCCGCTAAGGTCAATACAATTATAGACTTTTTCTTTGGAGGTAGTAGTAAGCAAAATAAATAAAACATATTCCAATCTTTTTATTATCTTTGTAAAAAATTAATTATTAATAAAATCTATTAAAATGAAAAAGATCGAAGAACAAGAGTTAGCACAATTACAAGAATTAAATAATGAATTTTCTAAATTAAAAACCAATTTAGGGGATTTAGAATTACAGAAGCATGGTATTTGCTTAAGAGTAGAAGGAATAAAAAGTGAATTTCAAATTTGCGAAAAATCTTTAATGGAAAAGTATGGTGATAACTCTGTAATTAACTTAGAGACTGGAGAGGTAAAAGAAAAAGAAGAAGAAGCTGAAGTAATAGAGAGTAAGTAAAACTTAATGAGAATTCAAACATACCCTATAGCTGCAGATATAAAAACTGGAGATAAGTGGATTGGAACTAAAGAAGGAACCAATGCTACTAAAAATTTCTCTGTTAAAGAAGTCATTGATTTTTTAAATGAAACTTCATCTGTTGATTCTCAAACTTTAAGGTATAAGTTTCAATTTTTAAATTTATCTGGAGTAGGGCCTGATCTTGTAAGGGAAAAAGGAACAATATCTTTTAAGCCACAACTACCAGCACCTCCAGGTAAAACAATATCGTTAAATTCTGATTTAGAGATTCTTCTTAGTAATTATTCTCTAAAGTATCTATCTCAGCCATTATCTCCAGACATATCTTCTTTTTATACTAAATTAATTGATTCACGTGTTTTTTTAACTAATACAGAGGATATCACTCAATTTGGAGTTTATACTTGGGCTAATGCTGTTCAAAATGCAGCAGAACCTAATTTTACTGACGTAAGTTTAACTAAAATACAAGGTCAAGGTGACCTTATAGCGGGTAAACAATATTTCATATCTTTGCTGCAATGGAATCCAGCTAATGATACAGATAAAAATTTCGTTTTTGATCAAGCAATACCTTCTGCAGTATGGACGGTACAGCATAATTTAAATAAATTTTGTTCTGTTACAGTAGTAAATTCCTTTGATGAAACAGTTTTTGGCAACGTAGAATATATAGATAAAAATAATTTAACAATAACATTTGCATCTCCTTTTTCTGGAGAAGCATTTTGTAACTAACAAAAAAAGATAATGGCAATTAAGTTTTTAGACAATTTAGACCTAACAGGACTACAAATAACCAAAGTAAGACTACAAAACTCAGCAGGTACTCCTGCAACAAATCTTGGTGGAGGACAAATAGTATATGATTCAACTGCGGGTACTATAAAGTACTACGATGATGTAACTAATGCTTGGATTGAGTTAGATGGGGAAGGTTCTGGTGGTACAGTTACCTCTGTTGGTGGAGGTACCTCTACATTTGTTACCAATACAGTTACTAATGGTTCATCTAATGCAGTATTAACGTCTACATTAAGTGCTACTGGAACTCCAAATTCAACAACTTTCTTAAGAGGTGATAACAGTTGGGCAACTATCCCAGCAGCAATGAGTTTTTCTATCTCGGATGGATCTGCTTCTTATACTGTTACTCAAGGGGATACTGTTACGTTATCAAGTCCAAATAGTACAATATCTATAAGTGCAGCAGTAGCTGACACAATAAAGCTTGACTTAACAGCTTCAGGAGTAACAGCAGGAGCTTATACTTCAGCAAATATTACAGTAGATACTTTTGGTAGAGTTACAGCAGCCTCTTCAAGTGGTGGAGGAACAATGACATCATGGAAAATTGGTTCAACAAGTGGTGCTGATCAAACAGTTAGTAATGGTGAGGTAGTTGATGTTGTTGGTGGAACAGCAATATCAGGAACTATAGCTGGTACTCGAACTGTAACTCTTAATCATGATGCATTTGGTACAGCAGCAACATTCGCTTATCCATCTTCAGTTACAACTAATAGTACTGGTCACATAACTTCTATAACTGCAGGTTCTGCTCCAGGGACAATGTCAAGTTTTACATTAACTGGTGATACTGGTACTTCTCAGACTGTAGGTAACGGACAAACGGTAAGTTTACTGGGTTCTGTAGGAATAGACACAGTGGTTAGTAATACAGATACTGTAACAGTTAACTTAGACTTAAACGAATTAGTTACAACATCAACATGGACTCAAGCTTCTGATTTTTTAACTGTAGTTGATGGAGGTAATAATAGAAAAATATTATCAGGTAATATCCCAATAAATGATTGGGGAACTGCTGATGGTAATATTTCAATGGATGGAAATAAATTTACAGGGCTTGGAGCTGGTACTGCTGGTAGTGATTCAGTTAATTTATCACAAGTTCAAGCTTTAGTTGCAGGTGTTGGTGTATTCCAAGGAGCATATAATGCAACTACTAACTCTCCAGCATTAACTGGAAGTAGTAATGTGGCTCTTACAACAGGTGATTACTTTGTTGTATCAGTAGACGGTACTAATGCAGTATTAGGAACACTTGAAGTTGGTGATTTAATATTTGCTAATAATAATATTGCAGCGAATTCTTCTCCAGCTATTGCTAATTATACAGTAGTAATTCAAGACGCAAACATTGCAGGTGCAGGATCGACAGATGGAGGTACTGAAAAAGGTGTTGCTGGATTTGACTCTGCAAACTTTACTGTATCGGCTAATGGATGGGTTCAATTAGGAACTTCAGGCGTAACTGCTGGTGTTTACGGATCAGCTTCATCAGTTGGAAAATTCACTGTAGATGCTGAAGGGTTAATAACATTAGCATCAAATCAAGCAATAGATATAGCAGCATCACAGGTTCAGAACTTTTGTACTGAGGTTGAATCATGTATCTCAACTGCTACAACTAAAAACGGAATTCTTGGAGCTGGAACTTCCTTTCCAATTACTCATAATTTTGGAACAAGAGCGGTTCAGGTAGAGGTGTACTTAAATAGTGGTAATTACGATACTGTTTATGCAAGGGTAATAAGACAATCTGTAAATGCAATAACAATTACGGTAGCAGCGTCAGTAACGGCAAATACATTAGCATATAGTATAATTAAAGCAGCATAAATAAATTTAAATAATGGCAATAGTATTTAAGGATGATATTGAAGTGCCAGATATACAGGTTGGCGGATTAGCTTTAGGAACTTTAGCATTCTCAAGCGCTACAATTCCTACTAATAACAATCAAATAACCAATGGAGCTGGTTATGTAACTTCAAGCGGAAACACAACTATAGGTATTAATCAAAATAATACTCTTAACACTTCTACTGTATTTGCAACTTTAAACTTTACAAATGGTGTAGCTACATCTGCAACAACAAGAACTCTAACACTTGGAAACCTTGGATTTACAGGAGCAACTAATGCTAATTATATAACTAATAATAATCAGTTAAGTAACGGTGCTGGTTATACTACAAATACAGGAACAGTTACAGCAGTAACGGGTACATCTCCTGTTGTATCATCAGGAGGAACAACTCCAGTAATTTCAATGCCAGCTGCAACTTCATCAGCTAATGGTTACTTAACAAGTGCTGATTGGCAACTTTTTAATAATAAGACTTCTAATGTAGGTACTATTACTAATGTTATTGCGGGATCAGGATTGAGTGGCGGAGGAACATCTGGTGCAGTTACACTAAACGCAACAGGTCCGTCAGGAGATAAAGGATCTTTTTATCCTACATCAGCGCAATCAATTGGTTCTGGAGGTTCTGTGTTATCAAGAACAACATTATTATTACCAGGAAATAGTATTGTTGCTGCAAATATGTCATCTAATTCAAATGGAAATGAAATTACAGTTGACAATACACAAACTATAGAAATTAATTTAAATTTTGCAAGTATTGCAAGTTCAAGTCCTAATAGAATATTAGCCGCAGCTGTTGTTCAGAAACTAAATGATGCAGGAGAAAGGTGGGACGATATACAAGGAACAGAGGTTTATAATTATGATAGAGGAGTTGGTCAAGCCAGCTCATCATATGGGTATATATATGCGGGAAGTGGTTCAAGCACTGTTTTAGAAGATATAGAACAAGAAAGTTCTAAATTTAGGGTACAATTTTGGATAGAAGGTAGAGCTTCAACAGGAACGGGGATCACAACTGTTATTACTGGATGTCGACTATCAATAAAAGGAGTATAGTAAATTTATTTTTATTATCTTTGTAAAAAACTAAGTAATGGCAAAAATAGAAAATACCACCGTATATCCTACGGTACTTCCTGCATCAAATGACTTACTAATTGCAACTGATGTTAGTAATGATAACGCAACCGTTACATTTTTAGTAAGTAGTTTAACAGGGGCTGGAGGAGTTGCTCAAGATTTACAATCAGTTTTAACTACTGGTAATACCGCAGTAGAAGATATTAACCTTACGGGTAACATAATAGTTACAGGTATGGTTCAGCCTACTACTATAGGAGCTAATAATGGAGTGGGTACGGCAGGGCAGGTTTTAAGTTCTACTGGTGCAGGATTACAGTGGATTGCTGCGGCTGGGGCTACTAATCAAAGCTTAGATCAAACGCTAACAGTAGGGAATACATCTTCACAAAACATAATATTAAACAGTGGTATATTTACAGCAAATGGAGTAGGTAGTGGAGTAGCTATAAACTCTGCTGGAACTTTAACAAATGCAGGAGTTAGTACATTCACAGGTAATGTAAATATTAATTCTACAGACTTAATTTTTAACACTACAGGTCAAATAAGTGCTGGGGGATCAACAGGTACAGTAGGGCAATGGTTAGTATCTACAGGCACAGGATTAGAGTGGTCAAGTTCTATACCATTAGCATCTTGCTGCCCTTTACAGTCTACTTTACTTGGAGGAAATACCGCTAATAATATTGGAATAATATTCACAGGAACAAGTACAACATCATTTACGGCTAACAATAGTATAACTTCATTAGGAACAAATTCTTGGGGAGGACAGAATACATTTAGTGGACCAATAATATTATCATCAACAGTTTCTGACGGTACTACTATTGGAACAGCTGGGCAGGTGTTATCATCAACAGGATCTGGAGTTTCATGGATTACACCAGCATCAAGTACAAACACATTACAACAAGTATTAGATGCGGGTAATACCGCTACAGGAACTAATGCACTTATAAATATAACAGGTTCTCTTACTGCTGGTACTATATTAGATACATCTTTATCTCCTGGAGGATCAGGTCAAATATTAAGCTCAACAGCAACTGGATTATCTTGGGTGAATATAGCTTGCTGTAATTTAGATAATACTCTATCAATGGGTAATACCTCTGCTCAAAGTATAATTTTAACAGGAACTTCAACTTTAACTGTACCAAAAGTTATCCCTGCAAGCATACAAGATACGGGAGGATCTATAGGAGCAAACGGTCAGGTTTTAGGAATTTTAGGAGGTGTTCTTTCATGGGTTACTCCAGGTTTGGTAGATACTACTTATACTTATGACGTGCCAAATGGAACAACTTCTCTAAGTTTATTAGATAGCAATGCGGGAGTTCAAGATATTAGCTTAACAGCAACAGCACCAGGCCTAACAATTACAAGAAATAGTTCGTCACAATTAACATTCAAAAATACTGGTACAACTTCTTTAATTGCAAATACTTCATTACTTAACACAACTGCAATTGTTGAGGGTTGTACAATTAATAATACAGCTGGATCCGCATCTACAATTACCTTATTAAGATATAATGGTGGTTCAAATATAGGTATGGTTCCTACAGGAGGAAATAATACAACATTCCTAAGGGGTGATGGTACATGGCAACCTGGAGCTGGTGGTGTAACATCATTAAATTTAACAACAGCAATACCCTCAGTAAATTCATCTCCATTAGCACTTAATGCAACAACAGGAGCGGTTGTAATTACTCCTAAAACGTATGCTGGAGGTGGTTCTATAGGTTTTGTTCCACTTGGCGGAACTGCTACTACTTTTTTAAGGGGTGATGGTACATGGCAAGTAATTGGTGCAGGTGCAGGTGTAACTACTTTATCTTTAACTACAACTTCTGGACTAACATCACCTGTATCAGGTAGTATAAGTGGGGCTACATTAACTTTGAATTCAAATGTATTTGGTGGATTTAATCTTGTAGGATATGTTCCAGATTCATCAGCTTCAGATCAAAGCACAACATTCTTAAGAGCAGATGGTAGTTGGGTAACCCCTGTAGGTTCGGGTATTCAGTCCGTAACTCAGACTTTAGGAAATAATAATACTACTCCATTGAATGCTTTAATTGCTGGTACTGTATTGAGTCTTCAAAGCAATGTATTTAGTGGATCTAATTTTGTAGGATATGTTCCATCTTCAATAGCATCTTCACAAACAACAACTTTCTTAAGGGCAGATGGTACATGGGCAACACCAGCAGGAGGAGCAGGAGGAGCAGGAGGATATATAGAAAGATTTACTTTTTCTGCTGTTAATACAAATTTTAATCAATCCTTTGGATTTCATTCTTTTGGTAATGTTCTGCAAAATGGATTTAATTCACTTAGAGCGGATACTCTTGTCTCAATTGGATCTCCAAATGCTCCAAGTAATTGGACTGATATAGAATTAATAGGTGGTACAGTTTTTTCAAATGATTATACAAGCGAAGGTTCATGTGCAGCTGGCGCAGAGGGAAGTAAAGTATGCTCTGCTCATATTACAGGTGTTGCAAATAACGAACTTTCCCTTACTTTTGACTTATATAAACTTGATTTATGTAACGCAGAAGTTGCAGCTGGAGTAGGTACAGCTACGGTATCAGCGGTAGATGGTAAATTTTGTGCAGACTTTACTGCTCCAGGAGGAGGGGCTTTAAATATAAGTTTAACACAAACACAAAATCTTGTTTTTACTGTAAGGGGGGATAATGCGACTGTAAGTATACAAGGTTATGTTTCTATGCATATTGTACCTTTTGCAACATAAATAAAAATAAATTAAATTAAATGAAATGGACATTAGAAAAATATCAATTGGCGCAGACTATAAGTCAGGCGCAATGCACTATATTGTAGGGCAAGACGTCTTAGGGGGGTCACATAAAATACATCTTATTCAGCATGTAGAGAGTTCATATAAAATATGGATTCAAAAAGGTGATGTTATTTATGTATGGAAAGAATTTTTAACTACACTACCAATATCGTTAGAGTTTAATATAAACTTTTAATGAGGTCTCCATATAACTTTATTGTTACCCCCTTAAATAATAAGAGGTATGACAATACAAAAGAAATAGGTAATACTGAATTTATTACAAGTGTTTCTGAAGAAGACCATATTGCATCTAATAGATTAGCTACAGTTATATCCTTACCTATAAATTATAATGGACCTATAAAAAAAGGAGACACTTTATTAGTTCACCATAATGTATTTAAGTTTTATAATGACGTAAAGGGTAGGCGAAAAAGTGGACGTAGTTTTCTAAAAGACAATTTATTCTTAGTAGACCCTGATCAATTCTTTTTATATAAGCAAGATGATAATTGGAAGGCTTGGGGTAAATATTGTTTTATAAAACCAATGTCTACTAAAGATTCTTATCTATTTAAAAATTGTAAAGAGGAGCCATTGTTTGGTACGGTAAAATATATTAATCAAGAACTATTAGATTTAGGAGTAAGCGTTGGAGATCAAATATCATTTACTCCAGAAAGTGAATATCCATTTACTGTGGATGATGAAAAACTATATAGAATGTTTACTAATAATATAACTATGGTATTATGATATATACTTTAGATAATTTTATAGATAAAGATTTATTTAAAATTGCTACTGATTATTTAAATAAAGGAGATTTTTTAAAACATACTGTAGGAGAAAAAGACTTTTACGTACAGGAATCTCCAGAGTCATTCGATAACTACGTTTTAAGGAAGTTAGGGCTAATGGAAGGTAAGTCATTAGAAAAGATATTAAGCTTCTTTAGAGTGTCTACAGATGAGTTAGACAACACTTGGCGTATACATTCGGATTTAAATATAAAAGGAGAAAAGCCAGATAGAGCAGCGGTTATTTATATGTCTCCAAGAGAAAGGGAGGAGCTTCATGGTACAGCGTTTTGGGAACATGAGGTGTATGGTGATAGTTTACCTTCTCATATAACGGATGAAGAATATGATAGAACTCTAAGAAAAGATTCAGAGGAATTAGATATGTGGAGATTAGTTTCTGTTTCTGGATATAAGCAAAACAGAATAATATCTTATCCTGCTAATTACTTTCATAGTAAGTATCCTAATAAGTCTTGGAAAGAAGGAAGACAGGTATATGTAATATTTTATAAATTTAAAAATTAAATCATGGGAGTGCAAAAAAACATCGGACTATTAAAATCTAAGAACGATCAGGTAACAGAAAATTTAAAAATGTTAATTATTGAAGAGCAAAAAACAAGAGAGCTTGTTGTTGGCTGTTTAGAATTATTAAAATTAATGCCAGGATATGATAAAGCATTAGAGCAATTAACAGAAAGAAATGAAGATGGACATAAGAGAGATTAAGATAAGTATAATAGAGGCTGGAGAAAAAGCAGTTAAGCAACTTGTAAAGGTTGCTAAGGCTGAAATTATAAAGGTTGATGCAGAAGATCCTTTAGCTGCTGATAAATTAAAGAATGCTGCAGCTACTAAGAAGTTAGCTATCTTTGATGCTTTTGAGATACTTAAAAGAATTGAAGAAGAAAAAGCGTTGTTAGATGGAAAGGTAGCTGATAAAAAAACTAATACCCCAAAAGGATTTGCAGAGTCAAGATCAAAATAAATTATATACTAAAGTAAATAAGCTCATTACAAACTCTGTTATAGTTAATAAGAACAGGGGTAGGACTTGGTTATATGGGTATAATGAAAAGTATGATGTGGTTGTTATATCAAAGACAGGTCAGATTGGATCTGTTATAGATATTAATGGGCTAAAGATTGCATTACCAAAACCCCCTAAAGATGTATATAAAAGAGATAATAAAAAAGAAGAACAATACTGGCACTCTACTCCAATACCAAAGGAATTAAATAGGATAAAATCTATATTTCAGTGGCATGATACTCCTGATATATTTAAGGATAAGTGGGTTGACTATATAGAATCAGAGTTTGATAAACGAGAACAGGGTTATTGGTTTATGAATAATGGGGTTCCCACTTATATAACAGGAACTCATTACATGTACCTTCAGTGGACTAAGATTGATGTCGGAAATCCCGACTTCAGAGAAGCTAATAGAATTTTCTATTTATTTTGGGAGGCATGCAAAGCTGATAAAAGAAGTTTTGGTATGTGTTATTTAAAAATAAGACGTTCAGGATTTTCTTTTATGAGTTCTTGCGAGGGAGTTAATCAAGCTACTATTACTAAAGACTCAAGAATAGGTATACTTTCTAAAAGTGGAGCAGATGCTAAAAAAATGTTTACAGATAAAGTAGTACCTATATCTAATAATTATCCATTCTTTTTTAAACCTATACAGGATGGTATGGATAAACCTAAAACTGAATTAGCATATAGAGTTCCTGCGTCTAAGATTACTAAAAAGAATATGTTTCATTTAACAGATGATGAGTTAGAGGGATTAGATACAACTATTGACTGGAAAAATACTGGAGACAATAGTTATGATGGTGAAAAATTACAATTACTCTTACATGATGAGAGTGGTAAATGGGAACGTCCAGATAACATACTTAATAACTGGCGTGTAACTAAAACATGTTTACGATTAGGGAGTAAAGTTATTGGTAAATGTATGATGGGATCAACATCAAATGCTTTAGATAAAGGTGGGAGAAATTTTAAATCTCTTTTTGATGATTCTCTTCCTTCTAAAAGAAATGCAAATGGTCAAACAAAAAGTGGATTGTATTGCTTATTTGTTCCTATGGAATGGAACTTTGAGGGATATATAGATGTGTATGGAATGCCTGTATTTAAAACTCCAAAAGTTCCCATAATGGGAATTGATGGGGAATTAATTACTATAGGAGCTATTAACTATTGGGAAAATGAAGTTGCATCTTTATCTCAAGATCCAGATGCGTTAAATGAATTTTATAGACAATTCCCTCGTACTGAGTCACATGCGTTTAGAGATGAAAGTAAGCAATCTATCTTTAACTTAACAAAAATATATCAACAGGTAGATTACAATGATTCTTTAATAATAGATCATCACATTACAAGAGGATCTTTTTCTTGGGAAAACGGAATAAAAGATACTAAAGTAATATGGTCTCCAAATAAGCATGGTAGATTTTTAGTGAGTTGGACTCCGCCTCCTGGTATGGATAATAAAGTTATAATGCAAAGAGGTAATAAAAAACCAGGGAACGAACATATTGGTTCATTTGGATGTGACTCTTATGATATTTCTGGAGTAGTTGTAGGTAAGGGGTCTAATGGAGCATTACATGGATTGACTAAATTTACTATGGATCAAGCGCCAAGTAATCACTTTTTTTTAGAATATATTGCCAGACCACAAACTGCGGAGATATTTTTTGAAGAAGTTTTAATGGCATGTGTTTATTATGGAATGCCAATACTTTGTGAAAATAATAAGCCCAGATTATTATATCACTTTAAGAATAGAGGTTATAGGGGGTATTCATTAAACCGACCAGATAAAGTATATACAAAATTATCTAAAACAGAAAAAGAATTAGGAGGTATTCCTAATACATCTGAAGACGTTAAACAATCACATGCTTCTGCGATTGAATCATATATTGAGAAGCATATAGGTATTGATTTTAATGGAGATTACAGAGAGGCTGGTGATATGGGAGTAATGTATTTTGGAAAAACTTTAGAGGATTGGGCAAAGTTTGATATAAGTAATAGAACTAAATTTGATGCCGCTATTAGTTCTGGATTAGCTATCATGGCTAATCAGAAGCATTTATATACACCATCTAAACAAAAATCAAAAATAAGTATTAACTTTGCAAGATATAATAATTCAAGCAATACAAGCAATATAATTACATGAAAGATGTTACAATAAAAATACAGTCTACTGCTTTCCCTGATCAATTTGCTTCTGACAAAGAAAAAGCTAAAATTGAATTTGGTTTAAAAGTAGGTCAAGCAATACAATATGAGTGGTTTAGAAAGGATGGTAATGGATGTAGGTTTTATGATCAGTGGGGAGAATTTCATAGATTAAGATTATATGCACGTGGAGAACAATCAGTAGCTAAGTATAAAAATGAATTAGCTGTAGATGGTGATTTATCTTATTTAAATTTAGATTGGACACCAGTACCTATAATACCTAAATTTGTAGATATAGTGGTTAATGGTATGTCTGATAGATTATTTAAAGTTAATTGTACTGCTATGGACGCTATGTCAGCTGAGAAGAGAAGTGAGTTTCAGGATATGGTACAAACTAATGTTGTAGCTCAAGACTTATTTAAACAAATAGAAAAAGACTTTCAGATGGAGGTGTTTCAGGTTGATCCTAAGACACTACCAACAAGTGATGCTGAAATGGAATTATATATGCAGCTCAATTATAAGCCAGGGATTGAAATAGCAAATGAAATAGCAATAGATACAATGTTTCGGGAAAATCATTATTCTGATACAAGAAAAAGAATTGACCTTGATATTACTACTTTAGGTATAGGTATAGCTAAACATAGTTTTCAGAAAGGGGATGGTATTAAGGTTGAGTATGTTGATCCTGCTAATGTTGTTTATAGTTACACAGAAGACCCTTATTTTAAAGATACATTCTATTGGGGAGAAATAAAAACTGTTCCTATTGGAGAGGTAGTTAAAATTGATCCAACTGTTACTCTTGAACAGATGGAAGAAATATCTAAGTACAGCCAGTCTTGGTATGATTATTATAATAGTCAGGCAATGTATAATAACAGCATGTTTTCAAGAGATACTTGTACTCTTTTATATTTTAATTATAAAAGCACAAACAGTTTTGTTTACAAGAAAAAACAAATGGCTGAAGGTACATTTAAAACTGTAGAAAAAGATGATGAGTTTAATCCTCCTCAAGAAATGATGGATGAAGGGAATTTTGAAAGAGTAGAAAAAAGAATTGATGTTTGGTATGAAGGTGTTATGGTGATGGGAACAAACATTATGTTAGAATGGAAGATGATGGAGAATATGGTTAGACCAAATTCTGCAAACCAATATGCAATGCCTAACTATGTAGCTTGTGCTCCAAGAATGTATAAAGGAAATTTAGAATCTTTAGTTAGAAGAATGATTCCTTTTGCTGATTTAATTCAAATAAGTCATTTGAAGATACAGCAAGTTGTAGCTAAAGTAGTTCCCGATGGAGTGTTTATAGATGCTGATGGATTAAATGAAATTGATTTAGGAACTGGTCAGGCATATAATCCTGAAGATGCTTTGCGATTATATTTTCAAACAGGTTCTGTTATTGGTAGAAGTTACACTCAAGATGGAGAATATAATAATGCTAAAGTACCAATTACTCAGCTTACTTCTAATAGTGGTCAAAGTAAAATGCAAATGCTTATAGGGAATTATAATCATTATTTAGGAATGATAAGACAGGTAACTGGGCTTAATGAAGCAAGAGATGCTTCGACTCCTGATCCAAATTCTTTAGTTGGAGTTCAGAAGTTAGCGGCTTTAAATTCTAATGTAGCAACACGACACATTTTACAATCAAGTCTTTATATAACTAAAACCTTAGCAGAATGCTTATCTATAAGAACAGCTGATGTTTTAGAGTATGCTGATTTTAGAGAGGAGTTTGCAATGCAAATAGGTAAATATAATTTAGGAATATTAGAAGATATTAAAAATCTTTATTTACATGACTTTGGTATATTTATAGAAATGAGTCCAGATGAAGAAGAAAAAGCTCAATTAGAAACTAATATTCAAATGGCCCTACAGCAAGGTGGGATTGACTTGGAGGATGCTATTGATATTAGAACTATAAATAATTTAAAAATGGCTAACCAGTTGTTAAAGGTTAAGCGTAAGCAAAGTGCTGCTGAGAAGAGAGAACAAGAACAACAAGCTCAAGCTATGCAAAATCAGCAACAACAACAACTTCAACAACAGGCTGCTCAAGCTGCAATGCAGCAAAGTCAACAGGAAATGGAGACTAAGATTCAAATTAAACAGGCTGAGATAGCTTTTGAAATAGAAAAACAAAAGAATGAGGCGGATCTTAAGCGTCAATTAATGCAGGTTGAGTTTAATATGAATATGCAGTTAAGAGGAATGGAAGAACAACAAGTTGATGTAAGAGAAAATAAAAGAGAAGATGCAAAAGCTGAACGTATAAGTCAAGCTGGAACTCAACAATCTAAAATGATTCAACAAAGAAAAACAGGAGGAACACCTATAAATTTTGAATCTAATGAGGATAGTTTAGATGGTTTTGATTTATCTGAATTTGATCCAAGATAATATGACAGATCCAATAAAAAGAAGAAGAAAAAAACATTTAAGAAACCTTACAAGAAATAGTTCAGGTAGAAACGCTACTGTAAAAATGGGAACATATACTGGTGGTAAAAATAATAAAAAACATTATGCTGCCCCTACTATAACTTTTAAAGGAAATGAAAAAGCAAAACCTCAAAGTTTTAATCAAGCATTAGCTGCAGGAGAGGTTTATGAATTTAGATCAAAACGTAGGGCTGCAAGGTTTGCTGCTGGTAGCTGGAAAAAAGGAAAAGAAAAAAGAGTAGCCATGAAAGCATATAGAGAAGCAAAAAGAGAGGCTAAAAGAAATAAATAAAATAGTATTAACTTTGTAAAAATTAAATTAAATAAAATGGAAACAGAAGAAAAATTTATCGTCAAGGACGTTAGTGGGGTTGAAAAATCCAAAGTAGAGGTTGAAGAACAGTTACTTAAAGAGCATGAAGAAAAATTTGATCCAGTAAGTAATGAGGATTCAATAGACAAGGTAGATATACCTGTAGAAGAAACTCCCGTATCAGAGTTAAATGATGCAGACGTTCTTTCTTATATTAAGAATAGGTATGATAAAGATATTGAATCAGTAGATCAGTTGTTTGAAACGAAAGAATCAAATGAAGAATTACCTGAAGATGTATCTGCTTATTTTAAATATAAAAAAGAGACTGGTCGTAGTATTCAAGATTTTGTTAAATTACAACAGAATTATGATGAAATGGACAGCAACAAATTGTTGTCTCAATATTATTCTCAAACTGAAGAAGGTTTAGATAGTGAGGATATAAAAGACTTAATGGAGGATAAGTTTGGTTATGATGAAGATTTAGATGAGCCAAGTGATATTAAGAAAATTGAGAGAGCAAAGAAAAGAGAACTTGTAAAAGCTAAAAAGTTTTTAAACGAACAGAAAGATAAATATAACATTCCTCTTGAGTCAAGCGGGAATGGATTATCTGGAGATCAATTAGAAGATTTTAATAGCTATAAAAGTTATGTAGAGGAATCTAACACTGCAAAAGAAGCACAGAAGAAAAGGTATGATTACTTTTTAAATAAGACTGATGAGGTCTTTAACGATGAGTTCAAAGGTTTTGAGTTCAATATCGGAGATAAGAGTATAACCTTTAAACCTGGTGATAAAGATGAGTTGAAAAGTAAACAATCTAATGTGAATAATTTCGTGGATAAGTTCATGGATAAAGAATCAGGATTGATGAATGACGCTCAGGGATATCATAGAGCTATGTCAGTAGCTATGAATCTTGACAAATTTGCTGAATTCTTTTTTAATCAAGGGATGACGGATACTATTGATAATGTTTCTAAAAAATCAAAAAACATTAATATGGATGTACGTCCCACCCCTCAGAATTTCAGTAAAGATGGATTGAAGATTAGAGCTGTAGGCGATTCGAGCAGTGGTAAAGGACTCAAAATTAGAAGTGCAAAAAAATTATAAATTAAAAAACAAAAAAAATGCCAGTAATCACCCCCCCAGGCTTTGACTTGCAACCAAGTGGTCAGCAAGTAGCCTTAGCATCAAATTACATTACTAACTTTGATTTTCTTAATCAGTATCTTCCAGATACATATGAAAAAGAATTTGAAAGATATGGTAATAGAACAGTAGCATCATTCTTAAGAATGGTAGGTGCTGAAATGCCTTCAAACTCAGACCTTATCAAATGGGCTGAACAAGGAAGGTTACACACTAAATACACAGCATGTACAGCTCCAGGAGCTGTAGCAGCAGCTAATGATGTATTTACTATTCCAGGAGCACAAGTAAACCCAGGAGTTCCAGCATCAAGTGCTCCAGCAAATGGATTTACAGCTATTAGAGTAGGTCAAACAGTTATGATCTCTGATGAGACTGCAGGATCTGTATTAAGTAATAAAGGTATTGTAACAGCAGTAACATCAGTAGCACCATTTACAGTTTCAGTAGCATTCTATGAGGCAGCAGGTAAAGCTATGTTGCCAGCAGCTACAACAACTATATTTATTTATGGTTCTGAATTCCAAAAAGGAACTGAAGGTATGGCTGGATCTATCGAAGCTCAAGACTTTATCTTTGAAAATTCTCCAATTATCATTAAGGATACTTACGAAGTAAGTGGTTCTGACATGGCACAAATTGGATGGGTTGAGGTAACTACTGAGAATGGTGGTTCAGGATACTTATGGTACTTAAAATCTGAGCATGAAACAAGACTTCGTTTTGAAGACTATCTTGAGACTGCAATGGTTGAAGCAGTTCCAGCAGCAGCAGGTTCTGGTGCAGCAGCAATTTTACCAGGAGCTGTAGGAGGAATGGGTAATAAAGGTTCTGAAGGAGTATTCTTTGTAGTAAACAACAGAGGAAATGTTTGGAATGGAGGTAACCCAGTTGCTCTTGCAGGATTTGATAATGTAATCCAAAGATTAGATAAGCAAGGTGCTATTGAAGAAAATGTTATTTTCTGTAATAGACAATTCTCATTCGATATTGATGATATGTTAGCTGCACAAAACTCTTACGGAGCAGGTGGAACTTCATATGGTTTATTTGACAATGACGAAGAAATGGCTTTAAACTTAGGTTTCACAGGATTCCGTAGAGGTTATGATTTCTACAAGTCTGACTGGAAATACTTAAATGATCCTACAATGAGAGGTGGTTTAACAGGAGGTGCAATCAACGGACTTATGGTTCCAGCTGGTTCAACTACTGTATATGACCAAATCTTAGGTAAGAACGCTAAGAGACCATTCTTACATGTAAGATACAGAGCTTCTGAAACTGAAGATAGACGTTACAAAACTTGGATCACTGGTTCAGCTGGTGGAGCAAGAACATCTTCTTTAGATGCAATGACTGTTAATTTCTTATCTGAAAGAGCTGTATGTACTTTAGGTGCAAACAACTTCTTCTTATTTAGAGATTAATAAATAACAATAATTCGGGGAGGAGAAATCCTCCCCTTTTTTTAAATTTAATTAAATTATAATAAAATGAAAAAAGCAACAACCGCTGTTTCAAGACAGTACAGATTAAAAAGAGACGTAGCACCATTATGTTTTATGTTAGCGTCAAACCACAATAAAAGATCCTCATTACTTTATTTTGATGAAGACACTAATACCAACAGACCACTTCGTTACGCAAGGAATCAGAAAAGCCCATTTGAAGATGAGCAAGATGGAAATGCTATTTTAGAGCCTGTTGTATTTGAAGATGGATTTTTAAATGTAGATAGATCAAATCAAGTTCTTCAAGAGTTTTTATCTTATCATCCAGGAAATGGAATGATATTTGAAGAAATAGATAATAAAAAAGATGCAGCTGCAGAGTTAGAGATTGAAGAATTAATTTTAGATGCTCAACTTTTAGCAAGAGATTTAGATATCAAAATGCTGGAGACGGTATCAAGAGTTCTTATAGGATCTGCAGCAGATAAACTAAGTACAGCAGAACTTAAAAGAGATATATTAGTTTTCTCAAGAAATTATCCTGAAGAATTTATTGATGTATTAAATGATCCTGCATTACAAATGTATGATGATGTAGTTCAATTTTTTGGAGTAGGGTATCTTATTATGAAAAATCAAAATAGAGACGTGTACTTTAACTTGATAAAAAATAAAAGTAAAATGTTAACAGTACCTTATGGAGAAGACCCTACAGATATTGTTGCTTCTTACTTCCAAACAGATGATGGTGTAGAAACATATAAGCTATTATCTAATACAATGAAAAAAAAGAAATAAAAATTTCTAATTATAACTCAGAAAGAGCATCCTAATAAGGGTGCTTTTTTTTTGTTTATATTTGCACTTTATTAACCCATTAAAACCTTTTTATAAAATGGAAAAATTTATCAAAGTTACAAATGCTCCTATTACTAATGCATTAATTAGTCTTAGCGGAGTAAAATCAATCGGTACAACAAGTGCAACTGCAACAACAGTTGTAATCAAGTACATGGATGGAACAGCTACTACAGTAACAACTGCAGCACAAGTTGCTCACAATGTTTATAATGCTATTGTTATTGCTCATGAAGCTGCTTTAGTTACAAGTTGGACAAGACCAATGTATTCTATTGCATTGCCTAAAGCTGTAACAAGTATTGTAAATGCTTAATTAGTTTAAGTATATCAGTAAATAAAGAGAGGTCTACAAATAAAGTGGGCCTCTTTTTTTTTATTATCTTTGTAAAAATGTTTAAATAATATGGCTGCATCAATAAACGAAGTAAGAAATACTGTATTAGCAATAGCGAATAAAAATAACTACGGATATATATCTCCTCAGGACTTTAACCTTTATGCTAAACAAGCTCAAATGGATATGTTTGAGGATTACTTTTATTCATATAATAATTGGATTAATAGAGAAAATGGAAGAACTTCAGGGACAGGATATGCAAATATAACCAAGGGGTTAGTTGAGGTAATAGATGGGTTTTCAACTCAAGTTTTTTTAGCTCAAAATATTTCTAATACTTTCTCTTTACCTAATGATTTTTATTTAATTAATAAATTATTTTATTATTCTACCCCTTTATTTACAGGAACCGCAACAACTGTACTTGCTAATTCATTGGTAGATTTTAATGCTGTAGGATGGAATACAATACCAGCATCATCTCCAACACCTAAAATAGGATCGTTAATAGTAAACACAACTACCTTAAAACAAGCTTATGTTACTGGAGTTGTAAGTACAACTCAAATAACTTTAAGTGATAATATATTTAATGTTATTGGAGAATCTTATATAATATATTCTAACACTAATATTAGGGAGGTGGAACGAGTAAGTCAAAATAAAATATTTTTGTTAACTAATTCTATGTTAACAGCACCAACTAAAACTTATCCAGCATATGTATTAGGTGGTAATATAGTTACTATATATCCTTCTACAATTTTAAATGCTGGAGATATACAAGCTCAATATGTAAGGTATCCACTTTCTCCAAGATGGACATACTTAAATTTAGGATTAGGAGAGCCACAATTTGATCCAACACAATCTGACTTTCAAGAGTTTGAATTACCAGATTCTGATGAGCCTACGTTAATAGCAAAAATTTGTCAGTATGTAGGAATAGAAATTAGAGAGGCTGATGTTTATAATTTTGGGGCAACTGAAGAAGGTAACGATACACAAGAAACAAGTTAACTATGGCATATATTACAGATTATCAATACTATGAAAACGGAGGAGTTATTCCTGAAGACGCTAACTGGGGTTCTTATCAATATGTAACATTAGAAAATATTGTAAATAATTTTATGTTAATGTATCAAGGTAATAATGAAATTATAAATAATATAAATCGTTATCAAGTTATATTTCATGCAAAGAGAGGAATTCAAGAATTGAATTACGATGCAATGAAAGAAATAAAAATATTAGAATTACAAGTTTGTGATCAGTTAAGATTTGTGTTACCACCAGATTATGTTAATTGGGTAAGGATATCAGAAATGAGAGATGGAATGTTATTTCCTTTAACAGAAAATATTCAAACCAATTGGAGTGGAGCTTATTTGCAAGATCATGACTGTAAAGTATTATTTGATATAGATGGAAATGTTATTAAACCTCATGATTCTTTCTTTGATATAGAAAGGTTGGCTGGTAAACAACAAAACATGTATTTAGGTAGTGGTCCTTATAATGGTCAGATGGGATGGAATGTAGATGGTAATTGGTGTTTTGATTATAATGTGCAAGGACGATTCGGATTAAATACAGAAACTGCAAATGTAAATCCTACTTTTAGTATTAATAAAAAAGGAGGTGTAATTAATTTTACATCAGTAATGTCAGGTAAGTATGTGGTATTAGAATATGTTTCTGATGGAATGGAAAATGGTGATGATTCAAACGTGAGTGTAAATAAAATGTTTGAAGATTTTATATATGCATATATTAAATACGCTATTTTAAATAGTAGACATGGAGCTCAAGAATATATTATCAATAGAGCAAGAAAAGATAAATCATCTTTATTAAGAAATGCTAAAATAAGATTAAGTAATATACACCCAGGGAGGCTTCTAATGAATATGAGGGGTCAGAATAAATTGATAAAATAATATGGCACAATCACGTACTGATTTCATAGCTGGGAAGATGAATAAAACGGTGGACGAAAGGTTAGTTCCACAAGGAGAATATGTAGACGCTTTAAATGTTAGGTTAGGATCTACTGAGGGTACTGAAATAGGCGCTGTAGAGAACTCTAAGGGAAATACTCTTCTTACAGATGTTCAGTATGGTGGATCCACCTTAAGTCCTGCAGCAAGGACTATAGGAGTTTATGAGGATGGGGTTAATGAGACTCTATACTGGTTTATAAATGATCCTTCTAATGCAAACTCTGTAGTAACGGGAAAAGTAGATTTAATAGTTTCTTATAATACAAACACTTCTACTTTAATATATCATGTTATTAGTACATCTGTTTTAAATTTTGATAAAGAGTTTTTAATAACAGGAGTTAGTAAAATAGAAAATCTTTTATTTTTTACTGATGATTTAAATCCTCCAAGAGTTATAAATGTACAAAAATCACCACCAGGATATTTACAGCCTTTTGCAAATATAGATCTGTTAGTAGAAGAAGATATTAGTGTAATTGTAAAACCACCAGGTTATGAATATTACGATCCTCTTACACAAGTTGCTCCTTTAGGAACACCTCATGTAGAATTACTTGATATTCTACCACCAGATCAAGATAACCCTTTATACCCTAATCAAATTACTGTTGGAGGGGAACAGAATTATATAAAAACAAGATTTTTATCTTTTGCATACAGATATAGATATGAGGATGGTGGGTATAGTGCTATATCTTTATTTTCACTTCCAGCATTTCAACCCGAATCATTTCAATTTAGTATTCAAAACTATTTAAATGCTGGTATGTTTAATAGGTACAATGCCTGTAATGTTACCTTTTCTACAGGACCGAAACAGGTAGTAGAAGTAGATTTACTTTATAAGCAGACAACAAGTAATGTTATATATGTAATTAAAAGATATAACAAGGTAGATGAAGGATGGTCAAATAATGACTTTCACACAATTCTATTTGATAACAGTGAAATATATACGACATTAGGGTCAGATGAATTATTAAGATTATATGATAATGTACCAAGAATTGCTAAGGCTCAAACTATTCAAGGTAATAGATTGATTTATGGTAATTATGTAGATGGGTATGATATTAAAGATGCTCCAGGTGGAAATGAAATAAGGATAGAATATAATACACAACCTTTTTCAGAAGATATTGCAGGAGAAAAAATAGGTGATGCTGGAGCTACTAATCCTATCGTTTCTTCTTCACCCTATACTATATCAGGTACTTCAGTTTCAGGACAAGATTCTGTACTTACATGGGATCTTTCAGCGGCTAATATTGTAGGTGGAATTCCAATAGGAACAGTGTTTAATTTTAGATTTGAAATAGCTACAACTACTACAATAAGTGGATTTAATCAGCAATCTCCATTTACTATAAGCATGACATTTACTGCAGATCAAGTTTATGCAGATGCTACCGCTATGTGTGCTTCTCAAGAATTTAGAAATAGAATAGGAGGGTCTATAGGTCAAAATCAAGGAATAATGTCAGACCTTTATCCTTGTAATAATTCTGATTCAGGAGCTACATTATCAGATAAATTTTATGGAGAGGCAGCAGAAATAATTACAGGAACTGCTTTTGAATTAGTTAATGGTGGTAGAGACGCTGCAGACGCATGTACTCCATCACTATTTCCTGCGCCATGTAATACTACTATTATGGGTTCTGGAACAACTTCCTGTGGTCCAGCAAGTAGTATTACATGTTTAATTGCTACTTTAACAGATGATACTGCTGGTGTAGATTTTACTGATCCACTTCAATTTCCACCAAATGGTATTGCTGTAGGAGATATAGTTAAAGACAATACAACAGGGTTTACTGCAGAAGTAATAGGTCTTACAGGAACTCAGCAGTTAAGTATAGTTAACATAGTAACTCCTGTTGGAGCTATAAATGACGCTGTAGCATTATTAGAGGTGTCAGGCGCTGACTATCAAGTATTTTCAGGAGGGGCAGGAACAGCTTCTTGTTCTCCACAGGGGTTTACATATATTTCTGATGCAACTACTCCAGATGGATTTAGTATTGCTCTTCCTGCTACTCAATATTATGATGGAACAACTTCAGAATATATATACTATAATTTTGTACCCTACGGATGTACAGCTGGATACTTTCTAACCTCTGATCAAGGTAGTTTACACTCTAATAGAGATTATGAGACAGGGATTGTTTATATGGATGATCAGGGTAGAGCGTCTACTGTATTAGTAAGTAATGAGAATACCACATTTTTTGATCCTCAGACATCTGTTTTAAAAAATAAAATAAAAGTAACTCTTGATAATAAACCTCCATACTGGGCTACAAAATATAAGTTTGTAGTTAAACCAAGTGAGGGTACTTATTTTACTATATTTTCTAATATATTTTACCCTCAAGATGGTTCTGGAAAAGATCCATCTAATGTAGAAAATGCTAATGACCCAAGTTTAGTATGGTTTAAGTTGGATGGTAATAATCAGAATTTAGTAAAAGTAGGTGATGAGCTTATAGTAAAAGTAGATACAGCAGGGCCTGTTTTAGATGAAGAGAAAACTACGGTGTTAGCAATTGAATCTTTTAGTTCTCAAGGTATTACAAAAAATTCTTTAAAAGGATTATACATGTTACTTAAGCCAGGAGGATGGACTATTGAATCTACTAAACAAAATTACTTTAGAGGAGCAAAAAATAAAGATGCTGATGATAAAGGAAATTTTACAAAAGGATGTATTAATAATTATTCTCTTAATGTGGATGAATCATCAACAGTAAATCCTAAAGTACCTTATGATATTCCTGCTGGATCAAGTATTAGGATAAAAATTAGTAACTGGCGTGGTGGTGGTGGTGGTAATTGTGATAGTAAAAAATTAAAATATGACAAAAGTTTTGTGTCAACAACTGACTACCCAGATTTTCATGCATGGTCAGTAGGTGATGATTTACAAAGCCAAATGAATAAAGCTAATTCTTCTACAGCTTATGAGATGGACATTGAATTTAATCCTGCTCTTGCTGGTGGTGGATGTGTTTCTACTCAATTTAAAGCTGTGTGTAAGGTAAGAAAAGATGGTAATGGAGGAATGTATTTTGTAAACTCCTGTGGTATAGCAAGATGTTGGGAATGGACAGAATATTATAATGGTCACTGTCAGACTCTTATTGAAGTAACAAGAGGTGGGTCATTATTAGTGTGGGAGACAGTTCCTTTAGATGCTGATCCAAATTTATTTTATGATGCTTCAGATTTATTAGATATTAAATCTGCTACTCCAGGTGGTACTCGAAACCACATGGCTGATAGAACTTTTGTACCAGGGCCTAATACATATACTTTTGATGATGGAGGGCAAAATCAAAATATAGATTTAGGAGTTCCTTTAATTACAAACTTAGATTTTATAAACTGTTTTACATTTGGGAATGGAGTAGAAAGTTTTAGAATTAATGATAGCCCTTCAGGAAAAACATTTAGTTTAGGAGAAAGAGTTTTAGCTGTTTCTAATCAAGATTTTAAAGAGGCAGATCGTTTTGCTGGAATGACATATAGCGGAGTATATAGTGATTCTAATAATTCTAATAATTTAAATGAATTTAACTTAGGATTAGTTAATTATAAAGACTTAGAAACTTCATTTGGACCTATACAAATATTACATTCCAGAGAGACTGATATACTTACTTTACAAGAAGATAGAATATCTTATGTATTAGCAAAAAAGAATGTTATTACTGATTCTACTGGCGGAGGAGCTATTTCCTCTGTGCCTGAAGTTTTAGGAACGCAAATTGCAAGAATAGAAGAATTTGGTATTAGTTTTAATCCTGAAAGTTTTTCTGCTTGGGGAGAACAAATATTTTTTACAGATACTAAAAGAGGATCCGTTATTAATTTAAGAGGGTCAGATAGAGGTAATGATAAAATTGAAATTGTTTCTCGTTATGGTATGAACTCATGGTTTAGAGATAGATTTAACGCTACCCTAACAAGCCAAAAATTAGGTGCTTACGACCCTTACATGAATGAGTATGTATTAACTATAAATAATGAATCAGTTCCAAGACCAAAATCTAAACTTCCTTGTGGTACTACTATTAGTCAATTAGGTAATTCTGGAACTCTTACTTATGATGTTGATTTAGGATTAAATATAGGAGATATTAATATTCCTTATACTGTAACTTTAGGTAGTATTACTATTAATGTAACTTGGAATGGAGTGGTTTATAGTTCAGGAGTTTTAACACCAGCATCAACTTCAACTTTTAGTTTTGCAAAAACAACTAACGCTCCAACAATTGCAGAAGTAGAGATTGTAGCTTCAGTAGCAAGTACTTATGACATTGAAGTAGAGTGTGCTCCTGAAATTCCTGTAACAATTATACAGGTAGTGGTTAACTCACCTAATTATGATACCCAAACTATACACACTAATTATAGCTGTACTGATGGTTCATATATTAGTCCCTTTACAGGAATATCTCCTTCAATATTAGTTATACCTCAACCTTCTGAATATCTAATAAGTAATGGGTTTAGAGGTGTAGGTAATTTTCCATATGATGGTTGGGATGTAACACTTAGAACTGAACAAATAAATCCTGATAATTTTAATTTTGATCCAAATATTCATAAGCTTAAAATATTATCTTCTAATACCCTATACACTAATAGTAATGCAGATATAAATGCATTGTTAGCGGCTTCAAGTGTAGCGGGAGGTGGTGTATATACTAATCCATCAGTTGGAATATTTCAAGCAACTGAGACAGCATTTAGTATGCCACTTGGTAATCTATATGTATATTTAGTTTGGGAGTTTGTTTTTGAAAATAGTCAAACAGTATGTTACTGTTCTACAAGTGCACAAGATGCGTGTTGTGACTGTATACTGCCATGTGAAACAGCTTACTTTAGTCCTCAAGTGCAAGGTCAAACTGGAGTCTGTAGTATAAATATTAATAGTCCAGGAAATCTTGGTCAATTAGGATTTAATGGAACAGGATCAATACCTACAATAGGAGATATTGTATTTGATTCAAGTAATTGTGATAATGGTAATTATTTAGCTAATGGTTTTTATGTTGTAACTCCTGGTTCAACAGCTACAGTTCCTAAAAATTGGATTCAAATAGGTGTTAATGGTGAAGTAATAGGTTCAGGAGTATGTCCTTAATAAATAATAAAATAAAATAAAATAAAATGTCAAATCCTTCGTGTAATAATCAAACTCAAGTATATTGGAACGGAACTTCTTTCTTTTCAGCTACTGCATTTTTTAGTGATTCTACTCTTACAACTCCTTCTCTTGACGGGTGGTATGCTTTTGGTGGTATGATTAGACAAATTTTAAACGGTGTTTTATTAAGTGCAGTTCCTTGTGACTCATGTGTAATCCCTTGTGGTGATCCCTTTATTTTTAATGGTGGAGGAACTGGTGAATACAATATCTCATTTGGTATGGGATCCACTCCAGGAGCGGCTATTATTACTTTTAATACTGGTGTTAATCCAACAACTTATTTTCCTGTTCCAGATCAGTGTACCTGGACTTATGGTTCTCTTACTGCTTCTGAATACAGCTCTTTAACAGGAGGTTATATGAAAGGGCTTATTGGAGCTCCAGATGGACTTACTTACGCCTCACCTACACCATGTCTTTCTCCGCAAGGAGGGCCATTAATAACTGCAAATCTTGGAACTAATACTTTCCAGTCAAATGGAGGTATTTTTGATTATGATATATCATCTAATACTTTTCCTGTTACTGGTGTTACAGGTGCTTTAGGAAGTATAGTAAATCCTATTGGATGGACAGGATTAAGTAATAATACAGGTGAATTTCAATCTACATTATTAAATTGGAATTGCTCAAGTAAAACAACACAAAATTGCGGAGGATCTAATATGTTAGGAGTACCATCAAGTCCTTATAATGATAACCTTCCTTTAGCTCCAAACTTACAATCATTTTCTCCAGGAGGAAATACTCAGTGGTATGCTCCAGGAAATGAAACACGTAATAGTATAATGGTAGTACCATCTCCACCCAATACAACTTCTAATGTATTAACAGTATCTATTGTTGGTCCTTGCTCCAGCACATGGTGGGGAATTGATGTTACATGTCCATCTCCATTAACAAAATTACCAGCATCAACTCAATTTGGTGATTTAGAAGAGCCTTCAATTGGGCAATTAAAAACACCACTTGCGGATGTTTGTGCTTATACATTAAATAGATTTATTTATCATGTTCCAGTAGATGCTTGGGGTAATGCTAACCCTAATTCTTTTTATCATGTGTCTGGAGATATTTTCCCTGACAGCCCTAATTTTGATCCAATTACTGGTCTTCCTTTAGGTCAGCCAAAAGGAGTTTTAGGATTAGGAGACTGGGTATTTGAAGATGAAAACGGAGTAACTCCTGTAGCTGTTGGTGTTTATAAAACTCAGTTTGATGCATTAGATGGTTTAGGTATTCGTAGTTGGGCGGTACAAGTTGGTCCCAGAGAATATAAAGATACATATAATCCTGCAGGTGCAGTTATCAGTGCATTACCACCTGAAGATTATGTTGGTCAGGTTTGGGGACCAGATTGGCCAGCAGGGATTACAGCTGCAGATGTGCAACTTACTGGAACGAGAGTCCCTGGTATAGTTAGATCAATTACTCCTTGTGATCCAATTGACTCTTTTGATTGTGATCCTACAACTGGAAATTGTTCGGATCCAGGTACAGGTTTAGGTCAGTACCTTACATTAGCTGATTGTAATGCTAATTGTAATCCACCTCAATCTTGGGATTGTGTTGGAGGAAACTGTGTAGATCCAGGTACAGGTTTAGGTCAGTACTCTACATTATCTGCTTGTAATGCTGTTTGTACTCCTGTAGCTTCTTGCTCAGATTCTTTTGCTACAGGAACATTAGATCAAGGACAATATAATATAGATATGGATGCAGGTCCAACAACTGGAGCAGTGATTCTTCGTTTAGACCCATGGATTGTACCCGATAGATGCACATGGACGTATGATAGTGTTAGTGCATCTGAATATAGTTCTCCTATAAACGGGTATCTACAAGGATTTATAGGAACTGTTCAGGGTGGTGGCCCACTTGGCTGTGGAAACTCAAGTGTAGGTCAGGGAATACAAATAACAAATGCAGCTGGGTCAGGAGGTGTAGCATTTAATGGTATTATATCTTCTTGGGATCCAAATACGTCAGCTTTTGTTCAAACCTCAGTAGGGGTAGTTAATAATTTAATTGGTCCTATTGGTGATCAGGCTACTGGTGACGTAACTCTTGTTTCTGGGAACCCTCTTTCTCCACCACCAAATCCTTTAAGTATAGAGACAGGTCCTGGATTCTGTATGATGGTAGTTCCAAAACCTTTTGCAACTCCATCATTAATACAAATACAGTTAGAAGGTCCTTGTGGAGATACAAAATTTAATTTTGAAGCAAATTGCCCTGTTGAATTATCTTTAAAAAATCGTGGTGTTTTAGGCGGTATATGCCAAGCTTATACTACTAATTTTTATACAGCATCTCCACATACAACTGATGGATTAAGCCAATTCAATTTACAGGTTCATGACTGGGTGTTTGAAGATATAAACGGTGTAACTCCTTTACCTGCAGGTGATTATCCTGCAAGATTCCCAGGAGGTCCACATAAAATAATGACGGTATCAAGTAATGGAGTTATAACTGCACTTGTAGGATGCTAATAAATAAATAAATATGCCAAAACAATATTATCCACCAACAACATTAACATATAGCCCTGACGTACAGGGGTGGCCATCCTTCTATTCTTACTTAGCAGATTACATGGTAGGTATGAATGGGTTTTTTTATACATGGGCGGGAGGTCAATTATATAGACACAATACAAATGTATTGCGCAATAACTATTATGGAGTACAGTATAACTCTACAATAACTTCTGTGTTTAATGAGGCTGCTATGACTATTAAATTATTTAAGACTATGTCTTATGAGTCTGATGATAAATGGGAATGTACTTCTTTGTTTACAGACTTAAGTCAAGGGTCAATGCTGTCTACTTATTTTGTACAAAAAGAAGGAGAGTGGTTTACATTTTTAAGAGAAAATGATGGATCAGTAAACTTTAAAGCAAGATCATCAGCTGGTATAGGGACTATACTTAGTGCTACTGGACCTATAGGTGCTATTGTTGTGACGTTTGACTTAGATGATTTAGGAAGTATAATTAGTGTAGGAGATATAGCTTATCAAGTACTACCTTCCATAGTAGTTCCTACTCCTTTAAATCCATATCCTCCAGCTGGAGCTCCTACTTTGATAGGTCCTATTGATAATATTGTTAGAAAAAAGACAACAAATATTGCTACAGGGGTAGTTACTCTACCATCTATTACTATAAATTCTGCAGGTGTTGTTCCACTTGTTGGAAACTTTTGTTTAGGACTAAAAAATTCAGTTGCAGAGTCTCATGGTGCAAGAGGATATTACTTACATTTTACACTTGAAAATACCAATACTGATACTGTTGAATTATTTTCAGTCGGTAGTAGTGTAATGAAAAGTTTTCCGTAGAATTTTACTATCTTTGCATAAATGAAATTAAATATACAACCACTAAAAAAAACAGACTATGAAGATATTCTGTGTGGTTGGTGGAGAGATTGGAAATGGACACCTCCTTCTAAAGACTTTTTACCTGAAGATGGGATGGGTGGTTTTATGGTTTATGATGGTGATATTCCAGTATGTGCAGGCTTTATGTATGTAACTAATTCAAAAGCAGTATGGTGTGACTGGATTATATCTAATAGATTTTATTTAGATAGACAAAACAGGAAGGATGGCTTAGAATTATTAGTTCAAACTATAAGTGATAAGGCTGAAGGATTAGGAAAAAAATATATATATGCATTAATAAAAAATAAACCTTTAATTAATGTATATAAAAAAGTAGGTTTTATTGAAGGGAGTACCTACACCCATGAAATGATTAAAAAAATATAATATGGCAGCAGTAACAGCAGCAGTAATAGGAATAGTAGGTTCGGGAGTTTCAGCAGTGCAATCTTTTTCAGCAGCAGCCGATGCAAAAGAAGCATCTACTCAAGCAAATGAAGCAGCAGCAGAGGCAATGGCAGACGCTAAACGAAAAGCAGAGAAAGATTCTTACTCAGGATTAGCAATTCCCTTAGATGCCTATGAAGCAGAGTTTGAAAATAACTTACAAACTCAAACTCAATCTGTAGAAGCTCTTCAAGAAGGTGATGCAAGAGGTTTAGCGGCAGGGGTTGGAGCAATAGGTGCTCAAGCTACAAATGCGGCAGAAGGAACACGTATCGAAATGGGTGAGGAAATTTCAGACTTAAATATGATGAAGGCTCAATCTAAAGATTCTATAAACCAACAACTTATAGAGATGGATGTGGCTAATGCCAGGGAGCAAAACCAAAGAAGAGCAGATTCGGATGCATTTAGAGCACAAAGTATAAACTCTGGAATTAATTCTGTTACAAGTGGTTTACAATCAGCTGCTTCAATAGTTCCATTGTATAATTCTTCTGGAGCTAATAGAAGGGGTGGAAAATTAGCTAAACAATTTGCTGATCAAAAACCACCAGATATGACTGATAAAAAATGGAAAGAAATTCTATCTGAAAAATATGGTGAATCTAACGGTTCATTCTTTGGAGGGGGTACATCAAGATATGATGAATTAAGGAAGACAAGGAATGATAAAACTCTACCAAATCTTGGAGAATGGAATGAAGGAACAAAAAAATATGATTTTTTAGGGGGAAACTAAGATTTTAATTTCAAAAAAAATATAAATGGCAATACCAAGTAAAAAAAATATAGACTTTAATGTTTACGAAAGGCGAGACCCCACAACACAGGTAGATTGGGGTGCACAAGCTACTAAAATTACAAAAAAATTTGAAGGAATTCGTGATGAAAGACAGGGGAGAAAAGATCTTTTAGAAAAAAACATTGAAGAGCAGAAGGTAGCTCTTAATGATATTGGTGAATATGATTCTCAAAACCTACGGCAACTTGCTTTAAAATCATCTCAACAAAGTGCTGAGGAGCTTACCAGAAAGGCAGATCTTATGAGACGGGGAATTATTAAGCCTAATGAATTGATGCAATTTAAATCTAATCAAAGTGCTGGTTGGACTCTATTTAAAAAAAATGCAGAAAATTGGAATGGAAAGTTTGTAGAATATACAGAAAGAATGAATGCCGTACCGCCTCTAAGTTCTAAGTTAGAACAGCAATTAGCTCAATCTTTAGCGGGGTTTGGTAATTTAGAAAATATGTCTTATCTTAGTGATGATGATGGTAATATGTCTTATGTTAGAACAGATGAAGAGGGAAATATTATTCCAGGGGAATCTATGAGTGCTAACGAACTAACAAACCTTTTAAATCAAAAGATTGATAACTACGATTCTGTAGCTGCAGCAAAGAGTGCGGGAGATGCAATTGGTGTTATAGTTAATGAAATACTTACAGAGAATGGGATAAATGCTACAATACGCTCTGATGCAAGGAGTAAAGCAGAGTCTGAATTTTTTGGATCAGAAAAAGCTGCAACAGTATTAAGAACACACGCTGAAACAATGACTGCAGTTGCTCAAGACTTAGCGGTTATGTTAACACAAAATGTTAAGATTCCTAATACTGATACAGTATATGAAGGAGATTATGGTGGAGAATTACATGATGCTTGGGCTAAAGAAAATTCTGGTAAGGATCAAAGCTTAAACCCTTATATAGCAATGAGGATGAAAAGCGGTACTTATGTACCAGATGTTACTAAAGAGCAAGAAGCTGTAGCTACCGAGTATGCTGAAGGTTTAATAAGATCTACTCTTAATATTACGATAGGAGTGGATACCAAAGGGATGAATGAGAAAGATAAGGAACCACAAAGATCAGCAGCCGAAATATCTAAGACAGAGAGAGATGCTAAGTTATTATCTAAAGGTAAGAATTTAATGTATGCGGTTTCAGGAGATAAAGAAAAATCTAAAGCAGGAATACAATACATAGTAGATGCAAGTAATGGTAATATAAGTGGTATCAAAAAAACTGATACAGGATTTACTGTTCAGTATCCAGATGCAGATCCATTTTCTGTAAATACTGAAGATATGACTCCTACAGAGTCGATGATGGCTATGTGGAAATCAGCAGGTCTTCAGGAAGATGAATTTGATGCGTGGCTAACTGCTGGAGGTACTGACTTACTTAAAGATAGAAAGACTACAAGAGATGCTCAAGACATAACGGGACCTCAAAAAGCGATTAAGTATGATATGAATGCTACATTCCAAAATGATGATGGGGTTGAGATAACTGCTAAAGACTGGGTAAATAAAACTTCTTTAGGAGGCTCTTTAAATTCATTGAATGATACTAATATTGAGGTTGTAGATGTATTTACAAAACTTCTTACTAAAGAATCGTTCTTTCCAAAAGAATTTAATGGTAGTGTAAGAATGGATGGGAATAAAATGTATTTTACAATAAATAATAAGGAGTACAAAGTAAATGATGATGTATTTGCTATGGACACTGGTGATATAGTTGGTGAAATGCAAAGCATTATCCAAGATGTAATACAGAAAAGAAAAGATGGAGGAGTAGCATCAGGATTTTAATAAATAATAATTACGATGAACGAAGAAGCAATAGAAGTAGCATACCAATTATTTCAAGGAGAAGGTTATGGTAAAAGTTTAGAGGAGTTTAAAGAGTTGATGCAGACTAATGAAGAGGCTGTTAATCTTGCTTATAAAACATTTGTTTCTAAGGGAGGATATACTAAAACCATTCTTGACTTCACTACCTTAATGGGTATCGGTGAAAAAAAAAATCTCGTTGGTACTGGCACTGGGGAAGAGGAAGTTATGGTATCAGATACAGAAGTGGTGGAAGAGCCTGGATCATCGGAGCCTTCTCTTCAACCAAGTAATGAGGAAGTTGATAGTACGTTAGAAGCTGGAGTAGAACAGCCTGTTGTAGTAGAGGAAGAAGAATCTCTTACTACAACTATAGATGGAGATACAATTGATATAGGAGGAGGGAATCAGGTAAATCCTGAAAGCCTTATGCAACCAGAAGTTTTGTCTTCAGAGGATGATCAATTTAATTTTTCTGATAACAATACTGAAATAGATTTCTTTGAGCAGTCTTTAGAACAAATTAATGATGATCTTATTGATAAAGAGGAAGATAGTGTTGTTCCTTTAATGTCTTATCATTTTAATGATTACGGTTTTAAATTTGATGAAACAGGAATACGTGACGCCATGAAAGTTAAGGCGTCTAATGGTAAAGAAATTACTATAGACTTAGATCCTGCTACTGGAAATTTATTAGGATTTGAAAGTAAAGGGGCTGATAAGTTAACTCAATTTCTAAGAGAAAATAAAGATGAGAGTGCTCAACTATACCAGTTAGAAAAAGGTTATGTTCAGAAAGAAGCAAAGATTCAAAATAAAAAAGAAGCAGAACAACAGGTTCAGAGTTTTTCTTCTGAAACTGATTTAGTTCGTGATGAGATTACACTACATATAAAGGCTAAAAACTTTTATAATTCTCAGAATATGTCTGATATGGATCCTGATGAGGTAGTTTATATAGAAGGTCCAGAAGGAAATAAAGTGGCTACCACTCCAAAACTATTAGCAGAAAAAATAGCTTTATCATCTCAAAGTATTTCAAAATCTAAAAGTAACTTAGCTCGTAAGGGTAAAGAATTAGATGATATTATAGGAGGTTGGTATGGGATGAGGTCAGAACAAAATAGTTTTTTAGGTTTTTCCTATAATGCTTTGTTAGATGGGACTGCAAGGATAGCTTCTAATTATGCTAATAAATTATTTGATCTTGGGACTTATGTACAAGGACCAGTGAGTAGTGGCTTAATGAGTAAAGATGATTATAGAATAAGAGTTCTAACTAAAGGAAGGGAGGCAGGTGCGTTAGGGAAAACATATACAGATGAAAGAATACAAGAAATCATTAAAGATGAAGAGGCTTATAAGAAGTTAGAGGAAATTATTAGTAGACAAAAGGGTACAACAACTAAGAGTGGCTCAAGATCAACAGGGCTACAGGGAGTAGGTACAGCAACAACCTCTTCTACCACTACTTTATTAGAAGATATAGAATCAAAAATATTAGACGAGTTAAGAAAAAAAGTAAAATATGATGTAAATCCTGGTGAAGTTCAATATGCAAATCCATTCTCTCAGTATGCTAATGATCCTTCTTTAGATGATAAGATGGGTATGTTAGAAGCTACAAGAGGAGGTTTGAGAGATGTTATAGGTATGGACCAAACTACAGTTGAGGCTACTAAAGAGGCTAAGAAAGGTTTCTGGGGCGGAGCTCTTATTGGGGTAACTGAATCTATACCAGCAATGTTAGGTCCTGCTCCTATTAGAATAATTAATATGATATCTCAAGTTGAGGATCATGTTAATGAAGAGATGGCAAATGATAGATCTTTTGATAATATATCGGAGGTTGAAAAAGCAGCATTCACTTTACCTTTAGGTATAGTAGTAGGTGTATTAGAAAACTTAGGGTTTAGAAATGCTATTGCTCAGAAAGGTTTAGCAAGTAAAATACTTTTAAAAGTTTTACAAAAGAGCGGAAAAAATATTACAGGTCAAACTTTTAGACAAGTTGTAAAGAAAGAAGTTAATAGTATGATGACTCAAGGTCTTCTATTAGTTACAGCTTCAGGGTTAGCAGAGTTTGAAACAGGGTTAGCTCAAGAGATTGCTGATATTGGATTCAAAGAAGCATACAATGCTATAAAAGAAAAGGATATGTTTACTACTCCAGAGTCTTTTGCTGATGGTTTTAAACAAGTTATAAGAGCTGGGGCACAAGAGGCAGTGGGAGGATTTGTTATAGGTACTCCATCAGCTATTAGTGCGGCAGCAAGTGTTGGTGATTTTACTGGCTTAGGCAATGGAGTGTTTGAAATGTATGAAGAGATTCGTAATGAACCTATTGTTAGATCTGCATTTGTTCAAAAAATTAAACAAAGTATTTTATCAGGAAATAAAACAAAAAAAGAAGGTGACGCAGAAATTGCTATCTATGATCAAGTAAATAGTGTGATGGATAAAATTCCTTCTAATCTGCCTATTAATCAAAAGAAAGAGTTGCTCGGTAATCTTTTAAGACAACAAGAACTTCAAGATGATATAGATAAATATAATAAGCTATTAACTAAAAGACAGCAACAAGAGTTATTAGATTTAGAGAATGATGTAGAAAGAATAGTACGATCTGGTAATACACAAAACCAACAAGAAGCCCAAGAGACTGAGTTAAATACTCAAGCTATAAATGAATTAAAAGAGGAGGGTGTTGAGAACCCAACTCCTGAACAAATTAAAACTAAAAGAGATGCCATTCAAGAGCCAAGCACAACGGAAGTGGATGTACAAGAATCTACCGAAAGTAGCACAGAAGTGGGAGATGGAAACACCCAAGGGAATACTACCACAGAAAGTCAAGACAGTCAAACAGATCTTGACCAGACAACGCAAGAGGAAGTAAATGATTTAACTGCTATTGTTAATGAACAAACAGGTAATCAAAATCAGTCTGATCAAGAGCAAGAAGGTACTCCTGAGAAACCAAACCGTAGGGCTGTAGTAGAAAATGAAGAAGATGGAACAATAGATATTATAGTTAGTGATGGAAATAATATAGTAGTCCCAGGAATTAGTGTTTCTAATAATGTATATGTTAGTGAATCAGCTGATCCAGATATCAAAGGAAAATTACAAGGTCTTGCTAACTCATTATTTAAACAAGCTAAAAATGCAGGTAAATCTATAGCTAAATTAATTCCTGATTTAGATATTGTTATTCATGCTGATGAAAATAATTATAATAAATCAGTAAATAAAGATAACGCAGGAACAAGAGGTACTTTTAGTCTGGCTACTAATACCATTCATATTAATGCCACTAAAGCTAATACTCGAACTGTTGCTCATGAGGTTATGCATGCTGTACTATTAAAGAAGTTAGGTATAGACTCTAAAAAATATAGTGCAGTAACAGGTAAAATGTTACAGGCTGTAATAAAAGGATTACCTAAAGACTCTAATCTAAAAGAAGTTATAGAAGACTTTGCTAAAGGATATGCTGTTGAAGAACAAAATGAAGAGAAAGTTTCTGAGTTATTTGGATATTTATCTGCAGCTTATACTAAATTAGATGGACCTACTAAGAATATAGTAAAGAGATGGTTGCAGAAAGTAGCTAAGGCAGTTGGATTACCTACTAATATAACAGAGTTTACTAAGGAAGAGGCTGATATGATTGACTTCTTTAATACAGTATCAGGCAAAGTAAGAGAGGGGGTTGAAGTTACAGAAGGAGATATAGAAGTGATAGAACAAGGAGATGGTGGTGAAGTTGGATCTATAAAAATAACAGAAAAATCACAAAAGGATTCCAGGGATGCACCAAAAGCTGAGTCAGATACCAGGCCTTTTGCTAAGCTAATTAAAAATAAAGACCTTGGCGATTTTGACGGTCAAAATTTTGTTACCAATATGTATGACTTTACTACAGCAGGTCCTGTAGATTTAGGAAACGGTATTACAATAAATTTATTTGGGGGTAAAAGTTATGTTCCGTTTATGATGGAAAGACAAGGTAAAAATTTAGGAGATATTTCAAATGTGGCTGCATTTAATACAAGAAGTAATGCTGAATCCTTTATTAGAAATGCCCAACAAGGAAAGGCTAATCTATTTTCTCCTCACTCTGGAACTACTGAGGGATCATGGCAGTTTCAACAATCTATATTTGAAGGTTTAGCTAACGCAGCTTTAGATAATAAAGTGATTTCTAAAAAAGAGATGATTAAGTCTTTTAATGAAGTGTTAAATAATAAAGTTGGAAAAAAAGCATTTAATGCATTTAAAAAGAGGTTAGGAAAGAATATTAAAAACTTTAATTCATTTGTTTCTAATCCATTAGAAGTAGTGAGATTATTAAATATAGAAAATAATTATTCTCCCAACTTAAGAAAAGCGTTAAACGAAAAGTTAGTAGCTAATAATAAGTTTCAAGAAGCAATAGGTGTTAAATCTAAAGAGGGATTTGCTCAGAGAATGGCTGATCCTTTAAACCAAGGGATAGAGAGTTTTGACTTAATGTCTATTATAGAGTTTGATAATACTCAGATGGAAATTAGAAAACCAAAGCCAGGAGATATAGATTATCATCCATCTTTTGCATTTACTATATTGTCTCCGATAAAAGGTATTTTCCAGCCAACTAAATTTTATAAGTCATACAATGCTACTGATACTTATACTGCTTATAATAAGTCTGGCCCAAATGTATCTCGTAAAGCAGATTTAGGAGCAGTTAATTTTGCCAAATCTAATGTAGCAAGTCAAGCGGGGGCTATACCGAAAGTTGCTAATGTAAATAATACATCTGAAAAAGCACAAGTAATTACAGAGCAAGATTTGGAAATATTATACCCAGAGAAAGCTCAGAAAAGAAGTTTTGATTTTACTCAAGCCGAAGTAGACAAAGCTTTAAGTACTGATAAAAAATCAAAAGAGGTTATAGCTAAAGGATTACAACCGAAAGAAGGTCAAAAGGTTGGAATTAGGTTGAATCTAAATGTATTAAGAAGTAAAAAAATTCCTATTCAAACTGTACATGAAGGACAGGTTGGAGATAATTATAAAAAAGTAGATGGTAAATCAGGATTCTTTAATGGTGAAGCAATAAACTATTCCCCAGCTGTAACATTAAAAGATGCCTACTTTAACACCAGTCAACGTGGTGTATATAATATACAAAAGAAAAATACTTATAAAACTCCTATAGCTTCAGTTGATGGGCTTTACCAAGAAGTGCCTCTTGCTGATACAAATTTTGATGGTGTAGAGATTAGGTTTAACCCTATGACTGGTAATTTATTTGAAACAATGGACGGTAAACCAGTTCGTTTTGTTGAAGAGGCTACTGTTGTTGGATTCAGAGTATATGGAAGGGGTAAGATTGAATACTTTACAGAAGCAAACAAACCTAAACCATATACCCCAGCTTCTGAAAAAGCTCAATTATCTGATGATTATTCTGTAAAAGAAACAGGTCGGGGAGAATTTACATTAATGAAGGGAATTAGAAGAGCAGGAGAACTTTCTGTATCTGAATTACAAACAGCTACACCAAGTGTATCCCAAGTGTATATCAAAAAATTTGATAGAGGATTAGGATTAGCTCCTGATATGTATAGAGAGATAGCTAAAGTAATGGAGGGTAAAGGAAAGACATTAGTTTCATCTCAGTATACTAACAATGCTTCACAAGGAGTATGGAAAAAATTAGTCAAGGATGGTGATGCAATAGTTATAGGTGGTCGTATTGATGCTGAAGGTGTGTTTCGCCCACAATACTCTATGCGTAATGAGGCTACTGAAAAAGCACAGAAAGCTTCAGTAGATAAACTGGCTAAGATGTATGAGATGAATGGTAAGGGTGTTATATTTAATAAGCCAGGTGTTAATAGAGCTGCTTTAGAAGACTGGGCAAATTCATTAGGATTTACAGTAGAGATAAAAAGAGGTGATATAGGTGAGCTTACTGGATTTAAATTAATAAAACCAGATGGTAAAGTATATAGACCTACTAAAGAGAAAGCACAAAAAAGTGTAGATGAGAAAGCACAAAAGACTTTTAATAAGTTTGATACACCATTACAGATAATTAATAAAGCAAGAGCTTTAAGTTTTACGGATCCTGCTATACTTGATTACTTAACACGAGTTAGAAAGTTTACTAAGACTGAGGTTAGAGATTTAATGAAAGTTAATGCAGACTTACTAAATATTATACCACCATCAATGGGTAATATAGTAGGAGGTATGAAAGCAGGAATTAAATTATTTAATAAAGTTTCTAAGCATTACAATAAGTTAATTACTAAAAATTCTAAAGCTAAAACTAAACTATCTGAACAAGAGATAATGGATCAGGCTATGGATTTTTTAAGAGCACAGCCTGAGTATAAAAAAATGGCTGATGCTGTACTGACAGGAATCTCTACTGAGCAGATGGTTTTAGAGATGGATGTTGCCAGAGCTTTAGGTGGTAAGCAAAGTACAAACTTAAACTCTGCTATTCGTAATGCAAGAGTAATACTACGAGCTAAGACTAAAGGTCAAAAAGAATTAAGAAAAATACAAAGAGAGCTTAGAAACTTTATGCGTAAGACTTTACCTGCAGATATATATAGTAAGTCAGAAGCTATTAAGTTAATGAGAAAAATTGAGCAAGCTAACAATGATAACATTCAGCAGATAATGAATGAGGTAATGGAGTTTGCTGCTACTAAAAATAATGTAAGGTTAGATGAGTCTATTACAGATTTATTAGATCCTAAAAATACTATTAAGAGAATTAGTAATGTTCTTAAAGGAGTTAAGATAGATGAGGGTACACGTAAAAGATTAGCCTATATTAAGAAAAGGATAGATGCTGCTAATAAAACTAAAGATGAAAAAACAGGTAAAATAAGAGAATCTGTTGTAGACGATGTAGTAAAATATTTAAATAAATTAGAGACTGAGTATGAAACTCTTAATTTAAAACCTATTAAAACAGAGGCAGACTACACTGATATGGCAGACCTTAATATTATAATAAACATGGTTAATGCTAACAAGTTAATGGGTAATAAAGATATTACTAAAGTTAATGTATTAGCTGGTGTTGAAACAGAGTTAAAACAAATAATTACAGCTGGTAGAACTATACTTAAAGAACAATTACGAAAAGCACATTTAGAGTATAGGAGACAATTTTCTCAAGTATACCAAGATATTACAGGAAGAGAAGAAAGCCTTGAAGACCAAGCTATTAGAGAGTTAAAAGATGAGGGTGTAGAAAATCCAACTGAAGCAGAAATTAATGATAAGATAACTGATGTTATTGAAGTTCTTAAAGATACAAAAGATACAAGAACACGAGAAGTTGAAGCTAAAAAGAAACAAGTAAAAAGTAGATTTAGAAAGTTAACTAATGGTATTGTTACAGCATTAGGTAATGTTATGTCTAAGAACTCTGATCTATTTTTATTAATGGATAAGATATCTTTACTTCCAGCAGAATTATTTGAGGGTATAACTCAAGAAGAGATTACTAAAAAAATTGATGCAGCTAATCGTGAGATGAAAGGGAGAATGCTAATGAATGATGCATTAATAATCTCTAAGTTTCAAGAATTATTTGGTAAAAAATATAAATCTATTGTAACAGCTTTTGGTAGAAAGACTGAGTCTTTTATATTACCTGATGGTACAGAGGAGGTATTATCTCCTAATCAAATGTATTACTTATATAATCAATATAAAGACGTAGCTAATCATCCTGGTTTAGAAAAGACTTTTTCTACAGACTCAAAGGGATTAACTGAAGTAATGAGCGAGATGACTACAAGGTTAGAATCTGAGCAGTATAAAGACTTAAAAGAATTTGCGGACTGGCAAGTAGATGTTTTATTTCCACTACTTTATAATCATTATAACGAGGCATATCAAGATACATATAGAACTCAAATGCCATATAATGTAAATTATGCAGGTATGGTTTATAGAGAAGGACAAGAGGCTACAGGTGTTGATCTTATTGCTGGAGGTAAATCTCAATACCATAATGTAGTAGCGGCTAACTCTACTAAAATGAGGGAGCAGAACAGTAAAAAAATCAGAGCTATGGATGGTACTAATGTTCTTTATACTTACATGAGAGACATGGAATACTTCTCTGCTTATACACGTCCTGTTAATGATATTAATAAATTATTTACTAATGATTTAATAAAGTCTGAAATTGAAAACTTACATGGTAAGACTACTATGACAGCTATCACTGAGGCTATTAAAAAGATAGCTAATAAAGGGACTTTCAAAGAACAAGCTACAATGGATAATGCTGTAGATGTTATGCAAGACATGTTTATATTATCTCGTTTAGGTATTAATCCAGTAGTAACTCTTAAGCAGTTAACATCATTTGTTACCTACGCATCTGATATAGGATATGTTAATTGGATGAAAAACGCAGCACTAAGTAGATTTGGTAAAGGTCAAGATGTAAAAGCTATATGGAAGGAGATAGCGGCTAACTCTACCTACCTACAAGATAGGGATGCTAAAAGTATGACTAAGGCTATTGAGATGTACTCAGATGAAGCTATGGAATCTGTATTCCCTGATATTAAAATTGGAGGTCAAAGAATTATGACTGGAGCAAATAAAGAGTCTCTTGTTAATATATTAATGTATACTACAAAGGTGGGGGATAGAGGTGCAATTTATTTAGGAGGTGTTCCTAACTATGTGTACTATAAGAATAAAGCTTTAGAATCTGGTAAGACAGAGCAGGAAGCAATTGATGAGGCTATTATTAAATTTGAAAGAGATACTAAAAGATCTCAGCAGTCTACTGACCTGCAAGATAGAGACTACTACCAAACTAAGGGGCCAATATTTAGAGCACTTAACATGTTCTTAACCACTCCTAAGCAGTACTTAAGAAAAGAAGTATATGGTATAAGAAATATGTACAGGCTCGCCTCTTCAGGAGGAAAGTCTGGTAAAGGAACAAAGACAGATGCTGCTCGCATCTTCTTAACTTATCATGTAGTTATGCCTGTATTCTTTCAGTTTGTAGCTAATGGAATGCCAGGGTTGTTAGCTGACTGGGATGATGAAGATACAACAGATTTATTCACTGCAGCTTTACTTGGAAATATAAATGCTTTATTTCTTTATGGAGAGTTTGCAGTTAAAATTAAAGACTTATTATCAGGTAAACCAGCCAGATTTTTACAATTTAAAAACCTTCCTGCTTTAACACAAGGAGAGGAAATTTTTAACAGGCTTGCAAGATATAGGGATACTAAAGATCCTAAGAAAAAACAAGAGGCTTTATATAAAGCGTTAGCAGAGATATCTCAAATCTCTGGACTTCCTATAAATAATGTTAGAAAAATATTTAAAAACATGGAAGAGCTTATTGAAGGGGGTGAAGATCCAGCTAAAGTAATTATGCGTTTATTTAACTTTAGTGAGTATCAAATACAAAGTGAAGCTGAAAGAAAACGTAGTAAAAAAAGAAAGAAAGCTATAAAGAAAGTGAAAAAGGAAGTACAAGACAACTCAATCTTTAAAGATTCTAAGAAAAATGATAACTCTATTTTTAAAACAGGTAAGAAAAACGATAATAGAATATTTAAATAATGATAAGAAATTATTTTAAATATCTATTTGAAATATTAAAGTATTATGATGTGCAGCCTTTACTTTTATTTTGGTGTGTATCTGATATATTAAACAATCAAGTTCTTTGGACGGACTATCAGTATTGGTTTGATTTAGGTCAGCCTAATACATATTATTTATATTGTGCTTACTTGGTGGTTAGTTTAGGAGTTTTTTTATCTATGTATTCTATTAAGAGATGTAGTTATTTTGTATCGGCTTATCTAATATTAACTTTATTTGCTACTGTTAGATATGTAGTTAGTTTAGTTTCTAATCCTGAATCTACATTTGACTTATCTGTATTAAGAGCATTAATAATTACATTCTTTTATTTATTAATATGGGTTTGGATATGGGTAAAATTACAAAGAGAAATGTTAGATAGAAAAATGAAAAAATAATGGATCAAAATTTAATGACAATAATAACATCATTAATTGCCGTACTATTTGGTGGTGGTGCTTGGAAATTTTATGAGTTTATAATAAAGAAAAAGGCTGGAGATAAAAAAAGCATTAGATCAGAACAGACTATGTATAGGGATGATCTTATTTCAAGAGTAGAAAGATTAGAAAAAGACAAAGATAATTGTAGTGATAAGCTAATGGATATAAGCCAGAAACTTGCAGCTTTAACCGTAGAACTTGAATTTATAAAGAAAGAAAATGAAAGACTAAAATATAAATAATATGAAAAACTTTAACGAAGACTTGTGTATGAGGAATAGTTATGAATTGCTTTTAGGGAAGAAGACAATAGATCAATTAGTTGATAACAATGATAACTTATATTTAATCTTCAGTCCTGAGTACAAGCTGGTTATAATGGAGGATGATGTATATGATTCTCTTATTGATTACTTTATTTATACTGAGGAGTATGAGAAGTGTGCGGAGATACTGAACCTTAAGAACTCTTTGGTTTAGATTTTTTATTATATTTTCTTGATATCTTATCTTCTATATATCTTATAAATATAATCATAAAGGCTATAAACAATACTAAAAAGGCTATTAAGTTTAGATACATCATTCTGATAAAAGTCTTAGTAGTTGGCTGCTTGTGTAAATACGGTCCTCCCCGTCATAATTTTCATAGATCATAGTAAAATTATCATCTTTCCAAGTCCACAAAGCCCTGACATTCTTTTTGATATTATCTTTTAATATCCATTTAATTGTTTTGTATGTTCTTTTTTCTTCCATAGTTTAATATCCAAATTCTTTGCAGCGTTCATCTTGCTCTGTTAATTATATTTCTTTTAGTTCTTCTTTTATCATAATTCTAATGCCCTTATTAGTGA